>OIZX01000385.1_pt1 | contig 31033 bp, 25 predicted proteins | sample 1588621 | NCBI WGS metagenome assembly OIZX01 (sample SAMN03283276) | human gut metagenome | biome: human-associated habitat; material: feces | host: Homo sapiens | place: Peru | collected 2012 | reverse complement strand
ATTACTATGTCGGCGATCGCTTGCAGTATGAAACACTCGGCGGAAGCAGTGCTTTGTGGTATTTCTATGATGCGGACGGAAAACCGTCGGGTATTCGTTACAAGAACGGCGACAGCATAAACGATTACTACTTCGTCTGCAACTGGCGAGGAGACGTAATTCAAATCTACAACGCTTCGGGTACATTGGTTGGAAGCTACACCTACGACGCATGGGGCAGAGTAACCGAAAATGCCACATCAGCCGATACGGAGAATATAACCGAGACCAATCCGATCCGTTATCGTGGTTACTACTACGATACAGAAACTAGATTGTATTATGTAAATTCTCGTTATTATGATCCGGCTGTAAAGCGTTTTGTTAATTCGGATGACGATCTTCTTTCTGCGACATCGCCTGAGACACTTACCGATAAAAACTATTTTACATATTGTGATAACAACCCTGTTGGACGTGCTGATGACGAAGGAAATTTTTGGCACATAGTAATTGGTGCAGCTGTAAGTGGAGTGCTTAGTGCAACCACACAGGTTATTGAACAAGGCGGAATACATAGCCAAAAAGATGTTGCAAAGGCGGCTGTTTGCCTTGTTACAGGAGCTATTAGTGGTGGAGTAGGAGCTACCGGGATAGGCGTATTTGCTTCGGCTGGTATTGATGCTGGCTTGACGATGGTTACAAGTTTAGGCATTGATTTGATCGATAATGATTTTGAGTTGGGAAATGTAGATTGGAGGGAAATCGCTGTCGATACAATTGATGCCGGAGTTACTGGTTTGGTATTTGGCAAAGCCTATGATAATGCGATTGACGATGTGGTGAAAAAATCCCAAAAAGCTATTACAAAGGGCAAAAATAAAATAATTAAAGGAATAACATCTAAGAAAACAGCAAGTAAAGTGAAGGGAACAATTAAAACGGGGCAAAAATTAATTAGAGCTAATAGAAAGAGAATAAACAAGATTAAAGCATGGGGTTCTGTTTTAGGTTCAATTGTCTCGACTGCCCGTTCCATTGTGAACAAATTTAGAAGAAGATGAATCTGGTGAGATCGAATATTATGGAAAATAAACAAAGAATATATAAATTTTTCCCTTTTGCTTTTTCAAAACTTTGTTCGCTTTTAAAATACCTAAACAAAATGTATGAACAAGGATATAAAATCGTTGATATAAATTGGGGGTGTATACTAGTTTTTGAAAAAACAACAAATAAAAGCGGGTACAGTTATTATATTTTAACAGAACATTTTTCGAGAGGCGGGAGAACAAAATGGAACGATATAAAATTTCTTGAAGAGAGAATTATCGACTTTTATGATGGTAATGGTGAGCAGATAAAAAAATTTGATGCTTTTGTGGGTGTATATTATTATATTTATCTCAGCAAAAATATATCGAATAGTGAATATCAATCATTGTGTGACTTTAGAAAAAGATATATTCACAGAGTCAATGTTCGGAGATTTATAATATATTTCTTTATTGTAATACTATACCCGGTGTCCTTGATTTATAGACATTTTCATTAAAGCAATTTGATTGAGAAAAGCAGTAATTTATGTATGAAGCCTTTCAGAGAGTCTAATCTGTCGTTGACCATAATCGGTGAAGACTGCTGTAAGCTAAAAAACGAAATCAACCATATTATTGGAAAAATGAATATGTAATTGATGCTTACATTTGTTTCCAAAGCGCATTTTATTTGGAAAAGGTTATCCGTCGGGTAAGACAGCAACCTATACCTACGACGGGATTTTGAGAAGAAACAATACGGTTATCAACACGACAACGCCGATTGAACAGACATACAAGTATATGGCTTCGGCGAGGGGCGGCAATGCTCAAACCACTAAGGTGGAGGAAGAAATCTTAGGCGGAAATTCGTATAAATACACTTACGATGCCAACGGAAATATAACGTCAGTCCTGCTCAAAAAGTCAACGGAAACGGCATACACAAAACAGCAGCAGTTCGCTTACGACGAATTAAATCAGCTTATCCGTGCCGATGACCTTGCAAAAAATCGCACGGAGGTGTATACTTATGACAACGGCGGCAATATTCTGTCAACGACGGTATATCCGCTGACGTGGGGCAGTCTGAGCGGCGTTACAGCGACAGACACTACGACATATACCTACGGCGACAGCAACTGGAAGGACAAGCTGACGGCATACGGCGACACGCCGATAACCTACGATGCGATAGGAAATCCGCTGACATACCGGGGCTACACGCTCACCTGGCAGAACGGCAGACAGCTTGCGTCGATGAAGTTCAGAACGATAAATATTGGCTTTACTTATGACGTTGACGGATTGAGAACATCAAAAACCATTCCCAATGTCGGTTTGGAGCACAAATATTACTATGTCGGCGATCGCTTGCAGTATGAAACACTCGGCGGAAGCAGTGCTTTATGGTATTTCTACGATGCGGACGGAAATCCGTCGGGAATCAGGTATAAAGATAATAGTGGCACAGTCAACGATTACTATTTTGTATGTAATTGGCGAGGCGATGTAATTCAAATCTACAACGCCGCAGGTGAGCTCGTTTCGACCTACGATTACGACGCATGGGGCAAAGTGACCGAAAATGCCACATCAGCCGATACACAGAACATAACTGAGACAAACCCGATCCGTTATCGTGGTTATTACTATGATACAGAGACCAGACTCTACTACCTCAAGAACAGATACTATGACCCGGCGGTTAAAAGGTTCTTGAATGTTGACGGATTAGTCTCAACAAGTGTTGAAGATGCTGCGAAAAATATGTTTGCATATTGCTTGAATAATCCCGTGATTTATGCCGATCCGGATGGAAAAATGACTGTTGAAGCATTGACTTATATTTTGCTAAATATGCCACGGAAAATAGTGCATACCTCACAAAATATTGTTGAAACTATACACAATTCTGCTTCGCGCTATCCTGATTATGCGAAAGCTGAAGAGAAAGCATTTACTGCTTTAGAAACGGTAGGACTATATTTTGCCGATCAATTATTTGATACGTATCTACCGGCATTAGCTCAATCTTCAATTTTGCGTAAAGCATTTTTTGATGGCGCTAAACATCTTTCAAATAGTATTCGTATTGCTTCAGCAATCTTCTTAGGATTCCAAGTTGTTTGGGATTATGATGAATACGGTGGAAGCACAAAAGATTATTTCCTTGCGGTTGGAATTGATCTTGGGAGCACTTTGGTTACGTTAGGAATCGGTGCTTTGGCATTCTCTGGTGCACCTGTAGCGATTGCTACTGCAGGTTCAATAGGTTTAGGATTGATTGTTTCAAGTGTTGCAAATGAAATAAAGAAAAAATATTTAAACTAAATTATAAGGGAGTGCTTAGACTATGACGAACTTTTTAAACAGTATACCTTATGAAATTTTGATTTTTTTTACAGTAATTATAATTGCGATAATCATTTGGGGATTTTTCAAAATGAAAAAAGAAAATCCCAATGATGTCTGTTCTCGAGTTGTAATTCTTCCAATTATTCCAGCAATGATTGCATGCACATTAAAAAGATATTGCAATCAAAAAAGTGTTAATACGGTCTTGAACACATTTTCTAATGTATTCTTTTGGCTAAGTTGTGCTGCAATTATAATTACGATCGCCGTAGCACTATTTATTTCATATAAACAAAAAGGGGAGTATTATGAGAGAATTAAATCAAATAAATCAATATTGATTTTTTGCGGAGTAGGTGCAATTATATGCGCTTTAGTAGTATTATACGCAAAATTCTTCATGTAAAATGTATTGGTTATTAAATCATATGAAGGAATAACGTTGATGCTGTCAAAAAATATAGCTCTGTAAAAGAAACGGCTGCACGGCTATTTCCGAATGATATTGAAAAGTATATGGAATATAAATCGCCTTGTATTGAAGAATTATATATCTTGTGCGGCTTAAAAAAGTAAAATTTTTTGTGTTGCAAGAAAATCAATGGAGGACAGTATTGTTTTACTGAGAAGTTGCGGAGTGAGTTTAACTCACAAGCCCAATGTCTATCAAAATTTTGTTGTAATTGATAATCGAATTGTTTGGTACGGCAATGTTAATTTTTTAGGCTATGATTCGGCGGAGTCAAATGTATTGCGTCTTGTAGGCACTGATATTGCTATGCAATTAAAAGATACATTGGTGGATCGGAAGAATTTGAGCAAATAAGCGGTTCGGCTTAGTCACATTTAAAACGAATAGAAAAATCCGCATTCCGATACTCACAACATTGAACTACAAGGTTGTTAAAGGAGATGTCGTTTTTATCTGCAAGAGATTGTAGCTTTTCAATAAGTGGATCAGGCATTCTGATTGTTTTGCTTGATGATTGAATTTCTTTGTATTTTAAACATATGTATCACCTCATGTAAATTTTATTGTATATTTTAGATAAAATACACTAGCAAAAATACAAGTAAAATTTACTTGCAAGAAATGATTTGTTGTGCTATTATATAAACGATTATAAATACTATATGCTAATTATAAATTAATAAAAAGCAGGAAGGAGAAAAGACATGAAAAGGGGACTTAAAAGAGTTGCTTCTGTATTTATCAGTATTGTTTTGTTGTAAATGCGGTAGAGCGTTTAACGAAAATGAGGTTGAATCATTTAATCCAATCGCAGATGCGATGATGCATTATGATGAAGTCGTAGCCTCTCCAAAACAAAAACGGTTATGTTGCCCAAAATGCAAATCAAATCATTTGCAGGCTATAGTGGAGACAGCAACCTCTGCAAGAACAATAGGAAATGGTTATTCTCCCGCAAAAGGTTGTTTAGGTTCCTTGCTGTTTGGATCCGGGGATGGCTTCTTGGGGCGTTGGGACAGCGGCAAAGAACAATAATTGAAACTCAAAATCGAAATTATTGGATTTGCAATGATTGCGGATATAAATTCAGAAACACAGAAGATTGGCACGAAGAAATAAAGAAAAAAGAGCAAGCTGTGAAAGTCAACCTTGTGTTAACAATCTTTTTTATTATCGTTGCTATGTTACTGTTTACAGGTGGTGAAGTATCCTCAGTTGTTGGCATTGTGTTCTTGATTATTGGAGCGGTAAATGCTATCACTTTTTTCCTAGGAAAAACAAGGATTCGAAATGAACTTCAACATCTTGATGATCTCGAAAGTTCCTCTATGGAGTAATTCAGTAAGCAAAAGATTTTCAAAAACAGTTGGGAAAACCCAGAAAACTGCGATTTGATAAACAAAGAATAAGGAGTATGACAAACATGGGCAGTTTATTTCAGGATATGCTAGGCAGCGACGGTCAAATGATCGATACAAATGTTGATATCGTTTTTATGATCAATGCCACCGAAAGCATGTAGCCGTTAACTATAAGTTTACAAAAAATTTACATTTTGGAATAAGCTTTGGGTAATCAAGGAGATTTTTATATGAAGAAAAACAACAAACCGGTCAGGGAATACTATACTATCGACTTAGTACATATTTTTAAAACCCTTTGGCAGAGAATATGGCTGATTGTCTTGGCAGGCATAATTGCCGCAGGAATCGGATTTTCCGTGTCGGCATTTTTAATCAAGCCGGAGTATTCCTCATCAATAATGCTTTATGTCAACAACAGCTCGTTTTCGTTGGGCAACACGAGCTTCAGCATCAGCTCCTCCGAAATCACCGCCGCACAGAGCCTTGTTAAAACATACGGCGAGATTCTCAGCAACCGCTCGACCCTTGAGCGTGTTATTGAAAAGGCCGATGTTCCGTATTCGTATAAGCAGTTGAGCAAAAAAATTCAGTCCGGCCAGTCGAACAATACCGAAATCATGAGGGTTGACGTTACAACCAACGACCCTTACGAGGCCGCAAAGATTGCAAACTGTATCGCAGAGGTTCTTCCCGTAAGAATATCGGAGATTATTGACGGCGCCTCCATGGAGGTTGTCGATGCCGCAGTGCCGAACCTTGAAAAGGTTTCACCGAGCATAACTCAATATACCGCCGTCGGTCTGATTTTGGGAGTGTTGCTTTCGGCATTGGCGATTGCCGTCGGAGCCTTGATGGATGACACTATCCACGACGAAGAGTACATCTTACAGACTTATGACTACCCGATTTTGGCGAAGGTTCCCGATCTTTTAGGCTCGGACAAGAAAAAGTACGGCTACTACAGCGCCAAAAAGAAAACCTCGAAGAATTCATAAGGACGGTATATAGACATGGGATTATTTAAAAATAATAAGACAAGCGCTGTTTTTACCGAAAAGGATTCAAGAAAGACTCTGCACAAGAACCTTGAATTTACAGCCATTGAACAGTATAAAATTCTCAGAACAAACCTTGATTTTACCCTGCCCGAGGACGTTAAGTGTCCGATTATCGGCGTAACAAGCTCGATGAGAGGAGAGGGAAAAAGCACGACCGCAGTCAATCTTTCATATGTTCTCGCCGAAAAGGGCGATCCGGTTATTCTTATTGACGGCGACCTGAGAATTCCTTCAATCGCAAAGAAAATGAATATCGAATCCACACCGGGTCTTACCGACCTTTTGATGGGCCACGGTGCTCATATGCCGGATTTCCGTTCGGCATTGCTGAAGAACTGGTACATATTGCCCTCGGGAGAAATTCCGCCGAACCCGTCGGAGCTTCTCGGCTCTCGCAGAATGGAATTTATCCTCGACAGCCTTCGTGAAAGCTTCGATTATATCATCATTGATTTGCCGCCCGTCAACATCGTTTCGGACGCATTGTCGATAGCCTCACTTATCGACGGTATGGTAGTCGTCGTTCGTGAGGACTACACCGAAAAGAAGGAATTGGAGCGTTGCTTCAGACAGCTTCAGCTTTCTAACGTCAATGTTCTCGGCTGCATTTTGAACGAATCGAAGAACGACGGCGGATCTTACAAGAAATACAGAAAGCACAAGTATTATAAATACTACAAATACTATCAAGGTTCCTCGAAGAGTGATAGAAAATGATTGATTGGCATTCTCATATTTTGCCCGGCATCGACGACGGAAGCGGCAGTATCGAAGAAAGCCTTGCGCTTTTGAAAATGCAGCGTGAACAGGGAGCGGATACCGTAATCGCAACTCCTCATTTTTTCGCCGACGATGAAACGGTTGATGAATTCTTAGCCCGCAGGCAGGAAAGTCTCGACAGTCTGCTTTCAGCGGCTCGGGACGAAATTCCCCGTATAATCTGCGGTGCCGAGGTCAAATATTATCCGGGTATCGGAAAATTGGAGTCGTTGAGCAAGCTCTGCATCGGTGAAAGCAATCTGATTTTGCTTGAAATGCCGATGGGTAAATGGACGGAATATACGGTTCGTGAATTGACCGAAATTGCCGTGACTCACAGGGTGAGGGTAATTCTGGCTCACATCGACAGATACTTAAAGCTTGAAAGCGATTCCGTGTGGGAACGTCTTTACGAAAGCGGAATCCTGATGCAGGTGAACGCATCCTTTTTCAATGAGCTTTTCACAAAGAAAAAGGCGACGGATATGCTCGCTCGGGGCGGCATTCATGCGATCGGCTCCGATTGTCACAACCTTCGCAACCGTCCGCCACGCTTGGGTAAGGCATATGAGCTCATTCGCAAAAAGCTCGGCGATGAGTTCGTTACACAGTTTAATGAGTATGGTTATTCATTACTCTTTGAATAAAAATTTATTTGAAAGGATTTTTATTATGAAAAAATTATCAACCTTTTTAACTGCAATTTTAATAGCGTCAATCCTTACGGTAGGCGTATTTGCCGCACCGTTCATCAAAAGCCCGGGTTCCGCATCCGCTCCCGAGCTCATTGAATACGAATCGGAATCTCCGGAGTGCAAGGCGAGACTGGTTATCACACCGTATTCTCACCGTGACGATCTGAACAACGACCTCGAGTCGATGATAGTAAAAGCGTATAACGAAATCCGTTCCGCAGGTGATCTCACCGAGTTGAACAAGGATCTGGCAACCGTCGCTCAGAGTAAGGGCATCGCAACCAGGAATTTGGCAGTCTGCGATTTGTTCGATCTTCACTATGAGAACTGCGCCCACCATGAGCCGCACGGCAGCTTCAGAATCAAGCTCAAGGACGACAACGCAAACAGATTTGTTGCGCTCCTGCACTATTACAACGGCGAGTGGGAGCTGATTGACAACGCAAAAATCAACGGCGAATATCTTGAATTTACCATCAAGGAGTTCTCTCCTTTTGCAATTGTTGTCGATAATTCCGATGTTGCCGACGATACGGGCACAGCGGAAAATCCCGCAACGGGTAACATCGAGGACGGAATCAAAATCGGCGTATTGGCAGGAGTAATGTGCGTTTCCCTGGTTGCCGGTGTTGTCCTTTGGAAGAAATCTAAGAAACAGGCCGCTTAAAAAGAGGAGTCTTTATGGGAAAAAAACGGAACGATAAAAGAAAGCTGATGCGTGGCTTAGCCGTCGCTCTTTTGGCAGTGTTTCTTTTAACAGGTGCTTTTTTGCTTTTGGAATTATGGGAAAAGCGTCAAAGCATTTTCCCCGAGCAAAAAACCGAGAATACCGTTTATGAATATAACGGTGTCGAGTATGTGAAAAACGAAGATGTTGAATCGTTTTTGATCCTCGGCCTTGATAAGTTTGAGGGCGCAATTAATAACGATTCTTACAATAACGATCAGCGGGCGGACTTCTTGATGCTGTTGGTCTTTGACAACAGTGAGAAAAAGTTCACGGCGGTTCACCTTAACCGTGACACAATGGTTAATATGAACGTTTTGGGCGTTGCCGGTCAGAAGATTGGCACGGTCAACAAACAGCTCGCCTTGGCTCATACCTACGGCAACGGCAGGGATGTCAGCTGTCGCAACACCGCCGACGCTGTTTCCGAGCTTTTGAACGGCGTTAAGGTAAATCACTACCTTTCAATAACCATGGACGCCGTGCCGATTTTGAACGACCTTTTGGGCGGCGTTGAGGTCACCGTTTTGGACGATTTCAGCGGTATTGACGACACACTCATAAAGGGTGAAACGGTTACGCTTCACGGCGATCATGCGCTCACCTATGTGCGCGAACGTTACGGACTTGAGGACAGCTCAAACAGCACCCGTATGGTGCGTCAAAGACAGTATATGACCGCAGTTTACGATAAGGCTATGCTCGAAATCGAAAACGATGACAATTTTGTTATTGAAGCATCTTCAAAGCTTGCCGATTATATCGTGTCTGATCGCTCGGTCAATCAGCTTCAGGAAATTGCGAAAAAGCTGTCGCAGTATAAATTTACCGAAATCGAAACCCTTGAGGGCGAGTCGGTCGTCAAGGACGGCTTGATGGAGTTTCGCCCCGACGCAGATTCGATTGATAAGATTGTTTTTGAATTGTTTTACAAGAAGAAGTAAAAAGAACAGGAGGAGCGTATGGAAGGCAAGAACAGTTATATCATTTCCTCCGGCTCACAAAGCGAAAGCGCCGAGCCCGAAATTACAATATATGAAAAGCCTGTCTATCTCGCAGTCAAAAGATGCTTTGATATTGTTTTTTCTTTGCTTTGTATAATTGTTTTTACAATTCCGATTCTGTTTGTAATGCTTTTGATCGTTATCGACAGTCCGGGAGCGTCTCCTATTTATACCCAATACAGAGTTGGCAAAAACGGCAGGGTATTCAAGTTTTATAAATTACGTTCAATGGTGCCCGAAGCGGATCAAATGTTGGATTCGTTGCTTGATCAAAATGAAATGGAAGGTCCGGCATTCAAGATTTCGAACGATCCCCGTATCACACGGGTCGGTCGGGTGATCAGAAAAACCTGTATTGACGAATTGCCTCAGCTTTGGAATATCCTAAAGGGTGATATGAGCTTCGTCGGCCCACGTCCGCCGCTTCCGAGGGAAGTTGAGCAGTACAACGATTTTCAGCGGAACCGCTTGAGCGTTGTGCCGGGGCTCACCTGTTATTGGCAAATTCAGCCAAACAGAAACAGCCTGACCTTTGATAAATGGCTCGAACTGGATTTAAAGTATATCGAAGAGAGAAACGTAAAAACCGATTTGATGATTATATTTAAAACCGTCGGTGCCGTCTTGAACATGGAGGGTGTGTAAATGCCTCAGCGCAAGGACGAAAAATTGCATATTGCCATGTTGGGTCACAAACGAATTCCGTCCAGAGAGGGCGGGGTCGAGATCGTTGTCGGCGAATTGGCTACCCGTATGGCTGCTATGGGTCACGATGTTACCTGCTTTAACAGGGGAGGACACCATGTCAGCGGAGTCGATTTTGACGAAAAGGCGATGACCGAATATAAGGGAGTAAAGCTAAAGCGTGTTTTTACGGTTGATGCAAAGGGATTGGCGGCTGTGACCTCGTCCTTTTTTGCCGCCGTGAAGACCGCTTTCGGCAAATTCGACGTTGTTCATTTTCATGCCGAGGGTCCGTGCGCCATGCTTTGGATTCCGAAATTGTTCGGCAAAAGGTGCGTCGCAACCGTTCACGGCCTTGACCATCAACGTGCAAAATGGGGTAAATTCGCCTCGTTTTACATTTTTGCCGGTGAAAAATGTGCGGTAAAATTTGCCGATGAAATCATTGTCCTGAGCGAGAATACACAAAAGTATTTTGAGGACACATATTCAAGAAAAACCGTTTTTATACCCAACGGGGTGAGTAAAAACGCTTTGAAGCCGGCCGAGGAAATAACCGAAAGATTCGGCCTTGAAAAGGACGGCTACATCTTATATTTAGGCAGACTTGTTCCCGAAAAGGGAATACATTATCTGATTGAAGCCTTTAAAGAAATTGATACGGATAAGAAGCTTGTCATTGCGGGCGGCGCATCCGACAGCACGGAATATGCCGACGAGCTGAAAAAATCCGCCTGCGACAATATAATTTTCACCGATTTTGTAAAGGGCGGATTGCTGGAGGAGCTTTATTCGAACGCATATATCTATGTTTTGCCCTCCGATTTGGAGGGGATGCCGCTGAGCTTACTTGAAGCGATGAGCTACGGAAACTGTTGCGTCACCTCCGATATTCATGAATGTAAAAGTGTTATCGGAGAGTGCGGCGTTACCTTTAAAAAGGGCGATGTCGGCGACCTGAAAGAAAAGCTTCAACAGCTTTTGAACGATTCCGAGTCCGTTGAAAAATACAAATCCGTTTCGTCCGATTATGTCTGCAACAGGTTTAATTGGGACGAGGTTACTCGGAGAACGCTCGAGCTGTATTACGGTGAATAAATATGAAGGTTTTACTTGTTAATAAATTTTTGTACCCGAAGGGCGGCGCAGAAACCTATGTTTTCAAGCTCGGCGAAGCCTTGAAGGATAACGGCCATGAGGTCGAATATTTCGGACTGGAAAACGAAAAAAACATTGTCGGAAACAGTGCGAATGCTTATGCTCCCGATATGGATTTGACCGCAGGTATTTCCGAAAACCTTTTGGCACCGTTTAAGATTATTTATTCACGTCAGGCAAGGCGGCAGATAAAAAAGGTTTTGGAAAGCTTTAAGCCCGACGTTGTTCACCTTAACAATATTCAGTTTTATCTCACACCGAGCATTATTCTTGAGATTGAAAAATACAGAAAAACCGTCGGCAAAAAGGTAAAGATAATTTACACGGCGCATGACTATCAGCTTGTGTGTCCGAGCCACGGCTTGTTCGATTCAAATATAAATGTTTGCGAAAAATGCATGACGGGCAACTATATGAACTGCGTCAAATCAAGGTGTATGAAGAATTCACTGCCGAAGAGCATTTTGGCAACGGCGGACGCTTATTTTTGGAAGCTGAGCACGGCGTATTCCTATGTCGATACTATTATTTGTCCGTCGTATTTTTTGAAAAGCAAGCTTGATACACAGCCCCGTTTTAAAGAGAAAACGGTTGTGATTCATAATTTTATCGAAAAGCGGGAGATATGTTCCGCAAATAAGGGCGGCTATGTTTTGGAATTCGGTCATCTGTCTAAGGATAAAGGCACCTTGACCTTGCTTGAGGCCGCTCGGCAAATGCCCGAGGTTAAGTTCGTTTTCGCAGGCTTCGGCAAGGCGGTTGAAGAGATCGAAAAAGTGCCCAATGCCGAATACGTCGGCTTCAAAACGGGGGAGGAGCTGAACAGGCTCATTGCAAATGCGACCGTTACCGTTTATCCCTCCGAATGGTATGAAAATTGTCCGTATTCCGTTATGGAGTCTCTGCTGCTTGGAACACCTGTTGTCGGTGCCGATATTGGCGGCATTCCCGAGCTTATTCGGCCGGGTGAAACGGGTGAGCTGTTTGAATCCGGCAACCGAACACAGCTTTCCGATAAGCTGTATTCCGTAATCCGAAATGCGGATTATTACACCGAAAATTGCAAATCTGTTGAATTTGAAACACCTAAGACATATTATCAAAAGCTATTTAAAATTTACGGAGAATGACATGAAGATTTACGAACTCGGCACAGGCTACACACCGATACCTGCCAAGGTTGCGGCGGCAACCGAAAGCGTGGTTGAGGAGCTGACGAAGGCCTTTTTGCAAATGAATATTGATGTCGAGGCAGTAGATATTTCCGCCGAGGACAGAGCACCGAACAGCTTGCCGATAACCGAGGTTAAGGTGCCGTCGGTTTTCTCTAAATCGGATGTCAGCTTAGGCGTTATACATAAGGTTAAAAGAGTGGTTTATTCCGTTGCACTTGCCTTAAAATTAAAGAAAATATTGAAGAATACCGATCAAAAAACGGTTTTTCATTTTCATAATCAGTACAATATCTTTTTCTTCTTAAAGCTTGTTAAAAAGGAGCTTCGGGACAGGGCGGTTATAGCGTACACCAATCACAACGGCGTATGGTCGTTGCCGTTTGAAGAAGCCGAAAGCACCTTGAAAGCACGCTATTTTCAGGAAATCGAGGGAATGAGGAACGCCGATTTAATCTTCGTTTTGAATCCTAAAATGAAAAAGAATATCGTCAAAAATCTTGGCATTGAAGAGAATAAGGTCGTTCAAATCAATAACGGTGTTAATACCGATATTTATACTCCGCTGAATAGTGAGCGAATTGACACGGTTAAAGAAAAGTTCGGCTTGAAAGATAAAAAGGTGATTTTACAGGTTGGCTCCGTCAATGAAAATAAAGGGCAGGGCAGAACCGTAAAAATAATTGCGCCTTTATTAAAGAAAAACAGCAATATCGTGTTTGTCTTCGCCGGAGATATTGTTTCGCCGGAATACTATCATGAAGTTTTAAACACAGCGAAGGAAGAAAATGTTGAAAAGCAGGTTGTTTATTTAGGCACATTCAGTCCCGGAGAGGAAATGAACGAGATCTACAATATTGCGGATACAACAATTTTTAATTCTTTGTACGAGGGCTTTGCTCTTGTGTGTATTGAGTCAATTTCCTCCGGAGTTCCGGTAGTGCTTTGTTCCGAGTCTTTATCATCCTTCGGCGACGGAAGCATATATGCCGTAAAGGACGATGCTGTTGCTCAAATTACACGCCTTTTGAATGACTCCGACTATCTGAAGGATATGAAGCAGAAGGCGAGGAAAAATGCGGTCGACAATTTCACATGGTCAAAGGTCGCTCAGGATTACTATGATAATTTTAAAAGGTGAATTGAATGTCGAAAAAATTAAACGGCACGGTAATTGTAACATACCGCTGTAATGCAAAATGCACTATGTGCAACCGATATAAGGTCCCGTCGAAGCCCGAGGAAGAAATTTCAATTGAAACGATTAAAAAGCTTCCAGAAATGTATTTCACCAATATCACGGGCGGCGAACCTTTTATTCGTGACGATTTAAAAGATATTGTTCGTGAGCTTTTGAAAAAGAGCGACCGAATTGTAATATCCACAAACGGATTTTTCACCGACAGAATTGTGGAGCTTTGCAAGGAATTTCCGCAGATCGGAATCAGGATTTCTATTGAGGGTCTTGAAAAGACGAACAATGAAATCCGAGGCCTTGACGACGGCTTTAACCGAGGCTACACAACCCTCAAAAAGCTCGTTGATATGGGCATGAAGGACGTTGGCTTCGGCATGACCGTTCAGGACAGAAACGCCGCGGATTTGGTTCCGCTTTACAATATTTCCGACGAGCTCGGTATGGAGTTTGCAACAGCGTCGCTTCACAACAGCTTCTATTTTGTTGAGTCTAATAATATAATCAAGGATCGCCTCACGGTTGCGCAGAATTTCGAGGATCTCGTTAATCGCTTGCTTGATTCCAACAGTCCCAAAAAGTGGTTCAGAGCGTATTTCAATCACGGACTTATCAATTATATTTTCTCTCAAAAACGCTTGTTGCCCTGCGATATGAGCTTTGACACATTCTTTATCGACCCTTACGGCGATGTCATGCCGTGCAACGGTACGAAGGAAAAGCAGGTTATGGGAAACCTGAACAGGCAGAGCTGGGAGGAGCTTTGGAACAGCGAGCAGGCGGAAAAGGTGAGAAGCTTTGTAAGAAACTGCGACCGCAACTGCTGGATGATAGGCTCTGTTTCGCCCGCCATGCACAAGTATATTTATAAGCCGGCCGCTTGGGTTATTAAGCATAAATTTCTACGCTTTTTCAAGAAGAAAAAGTATTCGATGTATGAGAATAAAATCGTTCAGGATTTCCGTGACGGCAAGGTGTCCAAGGAGGAGCTTGACGCTCTTTCGACCTGCGAGGGGTGCGGAAAGAACAAAAGCTGTGCAGAGATAGATTGAGGTTAATATGTTGATTATTTCAAACTCATTGACCGAAAAGGTTGATGAAGGCTGTTTAAAAGTGACCTATAATCTTATTAAAAGATTAAAAAAATCGCATGGCGGCGCTTTCGTTATAACATATGAGCGAAAATCCGAGCTTTCGGACAGGCATATGGAATTGAATAAGCTCATGTTAAACGGCGAGCTTCGTTCGATAATAAAGCAAAAAAAAGAAAAGGTCTTGTATGTGCCGTTCCCAGCGAAGCCGATTGCAACGGCGATAAGGATTTTTGTTATGTCCTTAATGTGCCGAAACGGCTTGGACGTAATTCTGCCGATGAAAATCAATGCCGAAGGTATATCGAAGCTTTTAATAAGACTGAGTAAAGCCGACCTGATTGTTTTTTCAAAGCAGTCCGAAAATTTTTATAAAAGCATCGTACCCAAAGGCAGAATCAGATACATAAAAACCGGCGTCGATACGAAAAAATTCGTGCCTGTAACCTCGGACGAAAAAAGACGGTTAAAACTAAAATACGGGTTAGATCCCGAAAAGCCGCTGGTTCTTCATGTAGGACATCTGAACGAGGGCAGGAACATTCAGACCCTGTTGAATATAGATTCCGAATATCAGGTGCTTTTGGTAGTGAGCACATTGACGAAGGACGAACAGAATTCGGAATTGAGAGAAAAACTGCTCAAAAAATCCAATATAAAAATATTCGATTCGTATATCCCCGAAATTGAGGAGATATATCAAATGAGCGACGTGTATCTTTTCCCCGTGACGGAGGACGGACATTGCATAGATGTTCCGCTTTCCTGTTTGGAGGCGGCGTCGTGCGACCTGCCGGTTATTACAACCGACTTCGGCGAGATGAAGGAATTTATTAATAAGCCCGGATTTTACCGTATGAACGGCGCTGACGAAAACGGATTGAACAAGCTCATAAAATCCGCAACGGAGGATGAGCATTGTTCAACGAGAGAAGCCGTGCTTCCATACGATTGGGATAATTGCATCGGTGACTTTTCGTAATATATTGTAGGAGTTTTGTTATGACGGATATGCCCTTAGTTTCTGTTGTTGTGCCTGTATATAATGTTGAAAAATATTTGGACAGGTGTGTGCAGTCTGTTGTCGGTCAAACATATGATAATCTTGAGATTATTCTGGTGGACGACGGCTCAACCGACGGCAGTGCGGTGATTTGTGACAATTGGGCAAGCTCCGACGGCAGAATTAAAGTAATTCATAAAAAGAACGCAGGTCTGGGCATGGCGAGGAACAGCGGTATGGACTCGGCAGGCGGAAAATACATATTCTTTTTCGACAGCGACGACTACGTTGATACAAAAACGGTCGAAAAATGCGTCTCGACAGCCGAAAAAAATGACAGCGACGCTGTGATTTACGCCCTGTGCGACGTGTATGACGACGGCAGAACCTCAGAAAAAGAGATTGTAACCGATAAAACGTTTTTTGTCGGCGACGAGGTTCAAAACGAGGTCTTGCCCGGAATGTTTACCTATTCGATGGGCTTCGGAATAAGCTCGTGCGGAAAGATGTACCGTTTATCAAAAATTAAAGAATTAAACCTGAAATTTAAATCCGAAAAAGAGATTATTTCCGAGGACGCCTATTTTATTTTGGAGCTTTTCTCTCAAATAAAGAGCGTTTCGATTATAAAAGAGAGTCTGTATTATTATTATAAGCGGAGCAATTCGCTCACCCGCACCTATAAGGCGGACAGGCAAAAGCAGAACGATGTTTTTCTTATAAAGTGCGTCGAGCTTGCCCGACAAAACAATCTTTCGCGACAGGTTATAAATCACGTTACCGCAAGGTATCATATGTATTCGATAACGGCGATGAAGCAAATCGTTGCCGCCGAATTACCCTTGAAAGAAAAGCAGACTGAGTTAAACAAGATTTTTAAAAGCAATGTGCTCAGGAAAAGCCTAACGGCCGACGTTATAAAGCTTCATAATAAAAGGCTCGGCCTGTTTTATACACTGCTAAAGCACAAATGCTATTTTGCCTGCAAAATAATTTTATTTTTAAAACGAAATTAGTATTAAGGAGAACGATTTTCTGTGGATAAGAGTTCAGCAGGAAAATTATATATAAAAAAGAGAACCGTCTCGGAGTGGATGATGCTATTCATCTTTTTCTTCCCCGCTGCGCAGGCCTTTTTGACGGAGCTGTTGCCGATACCCGATGCGATCAAGTTCCTATGCGACGGCTTCTTGGTTTTGCTGTTGCTGAAGCTGTTTTCGCAACGCTTCACGAAGATAGACAATTATTCAATGCCGTTCGTCGTTATTGTGGGTCTGTTCTTCTTCATTACCCTCGTCGGGTATTTGTTTAATTATCAATCGGTGTTTTACTATTTATGGGGATTGAGGAATAATATCAGAATGTTCGTTGCATTCTTTGCGTTCGCATATCTTGCGGATTGGGAGGACGCAAAGGGCTGGATCAAAGCTTTAGATGTTTTATTTGTCATAAACTTTGCGGTTGTAATTCTTCAATATTTTTCAGGCTACGGTCAGGACTATATCGGCGGAATTTTCGGCACGTCAAAGGGCTGTAACGGAAGCCTGCTGATTTTCCTTTGCATCGTCTTTGCGAAAACGATCCTTTCTTTTATGAGAGGTGAGGAAAAGATGAGCAAATGCATATTTGTTTCGGTTGCGTCACTGCTTGTTTCGACCTTGTCCGAGCTGAAGATGTTCTTCATTTTGTTTATTTTAATCCTTTTTATGGCAAGCTTCATGACGGCGCATTCGATAAAAAAGACATTGTTCTTTGCATTCGGTGCGGTGTTGGTTGTGCTTTTCAGTACACTGCTTACCGTCCTTTATAAGGACTTTACGGATTTTCTTTCCTTTGACAGCCTGATAAAGGCGTTGACCGACACGGGATATGCGACCGATGAGGACATCGGCAGATTTACCGCCCTGCCCGTTATCTCGCAGAGATTTTTGCCCGGCTTTTTCAGAAAGCTGTTCGGCTTAGGCCTCGGTAACTGCGACAGCTCGTCGCTCAGTATGTTCAATACGCCGTTTTTCGAATCTCATCAAACGGTTCACTATTCGTATTTTTCGTATGCATTTTTGTTCTTGGAAACAGGCTTTGTCGGACTGGCATTGTATGCTTCGTTTTTCGTCGCTTCGTTTTTCGTTTCAAGAAAGCTGAAAAAGCTGGAAATGGCAGACGAATTTGCTTGTCAGATGAGCATTATACTTTCGGTGATAAGCCTGATACTTTTGGTTTACAATTCCTCTTTGCGCATGGAGATCGGATTTATGCTGTTCTTTGTTTTGGCATTGCCGATTATTTCCGCCAATGAGCAAAGAGAAAGTGATGATGTTTATATATAATCGTTTGGAAAAATGCAAACAAAGGAGGCAAAAACGATGAGAAGAGTGTCAAAAAGAATTATATCTCTCTTTTTGGTATTAGTGATGCTTCTCGCCATGATACCTGCCGGTACTGTTTTGGCAAGTGCCGCGTCGGGTTCGCTGGACATGACCGCCGAAGGACTTACCGCAACTTATGCGGGTGACGGCACATGGACCGGCGGCGGAAATGTGGCGCACGGCACTGTTACCGGTAAGGGCTCGCTTTTCAAGCAGTCGCAGAGCGGCTCTCTTACCTTCACTAACACCAGAAGTCAAGCCGGATATATTTCTTTTGATTACAAAATCACAGAGAACACCGGATCGGTTACCATTGCCGGTAATACCGTTACGGGCAGCGGCTCTTATGCGCCGTCCGCAGCTTTGGGCAGCGGTGAAACGGTTCAGGTTGTTATCAAATCCGGTAAGGGTAACGACAAAACAACGTCGATTGAGCTTACGAATATCAATCTTGTTGTTGACGTCAGTGCCACGACCACCTTTAAAGCACCGACCAACGGTTCCTATACCGTCAACGGTGAGTCTATCACAAAGGACACAGCCAAAACGCAGTCCTCAACGGTAGCATATAAGCTTGTTGCAAAGCCTGCAACGGGTTATAACTTTATCGGTTGGTACAGCTCGGCAATCAACGGATATTTCGATTACAACAGTACAACAACTCTGAATGTTGAAAGCGATACCGTTGTTTACCCTGTTTTTGTCAGCTCGTCAATGGCTGTATTTCAGGTCGGCTTCAATCTTTACACCGATTTGAATAAGGCAAATGCCGCCGCAGAGGCGGATTCGAGCAAGCAGATTGTGCTCTCGCACAGCGGTATTCTTGCCGCCGGCACATACAAGATTTCAAAGGGAGTTAATCTGTTGATTCCCTTCGATTCTGCCAATACGGCCACCTTCGGCGACGAGCCCGAATGCACAATGACATATGCTGCCCCGACCATGTACTCATGTCTTACCATGGCGGACGGTGCGGTTATCAACTGCTACGGTAATATCAATGTCAACGCAACCCAGCTTGCTTCGTCAACAAGAACCGCAGGCAGAGTCTGCGGCGCTTACGGTGCAATTCAGATGACCTCCGGCTCTCAGATTAAACTGAAGAGCGGTTCGGCACTCTATGCCTACGGCTACATCGGCGGCGAAGGACTTGTTTGGGGCGAAAGCGGAAGCAAGGTATATCAGTTCATGCAGATTGAGGACTGGCGAGGAGGTAACGATTCCTCTTCATTGCTTTCTTCATTGAAAAACAACTCGTTCCTTTTCTCTCAGTATTATCTTCAGAACGTTGAGGCCGAGCTTCGTATAGACAGCGGTTGCACCATGTACGGTACCGCCGCAATCGCCGCAGGCTTGGGCAGCTCGAAATCACCGAGCCAGGCCTGCGCCGCAATCGTCGGCAAGGATGAGGGTATGTTCCATATCACAAGCGGTTATGCCACACTGAAGTATGACGCAACGACAGACAGAATGACGCTCGATTTCTACGGTAACCTTGTAACGGACGCTATCAGTATGTCGATTAAGCTCACTGTTGTTTCTTCGTCAATGAATACCGCCGATTACATTCTCGCTCTTCCGATGAACTATACCATAAATATTAAATCGGGCAGTAATGTTACATTTGCTCAGAAGTTTAAGCTTCTTCCCGGTACGGCTATCAATGTTGAAGAGGGTGCGACGGCAATCGTTTCCTCGGGCGGCGCAGTTTACCTCTATGACGTTGACGACTGGATGTCGGGCACATACACTTACAATAAGAACATTTTCCAGTTACCCTATGTATTTGCGAAAAAGGGCGCTCCCGTAACTCGCAGTGTAAAGGAAAATTCCGTTCTCAGGGTTGACGGAACGTTGACCGCAAACGGCCCGATATATTCAACCAAATCCGTCACAAACGGCGGCGATGCCGTTATCAAGGGTAAGGGCGTGTATGTTTCGAATGTTCACGGCTCGACAGACCTTAAAGAGGTCACCGGCTCGAACACCACGCTTAAAACCATCGCCTGCGTTCCCGTCAGGGGCACGATCGCAGGACACAGCGGATACAACAGCTTTGCTATCGGCACATACCGCTCGTTGAACGGAAACTGCTGGTATCAGAGAGCAGTTACGGCTAACGGCTTTACTGTCGTTTCGGGCGGCGTTCAGGACGGCGTAAACGTTTATGTTGCCGACACAAAGGACGCAACCGTTACGCTCGTTCTCACAACCGAACAGCCGTGCGTTACGCTTCCCACAAACGCTAAGGTTGCCGTAAGCGGCAATAAATATACATTGACCGAGATTAACAGCAATGTTACGATCGTCGCAAAACAGCATAATCCGGTTGTTTCTGTTCCGGCAAAGGCTCCCGACTGTCTTAACGGCGGCTATACGGCCGAAGAAAAATGCTCGGTCTGCGGCACGGTCGTAAGCCCCTCGGTAAGTGTTCCGGCAACGGGACACAAGGAGGAGATTATCCCCGGAAAAGAGGCCACATGTACGGAAAACGGCTTGACCGAGGGCAAGAAGTGCTCTGTTTGCGGTGAGATCATCGTCGCTCAGGAGGTCATTAAGGCACACGGCCATTCCGAAAAAACCGTTCCCGGAAAAGCTCCGACCTGTACGGAGAACGGCCTGACCGCCGGCAAGGTTTGCTCGGTCTGCGGTGCCGTTATAGAAAAGCAGGAGATTATTCCGGCTACCGGCCATACCTATACGACGGTTGTTACCGCTCCGACTTGCGAAGAGGACGGATACACCACCCATACCTGTGCCTGCGGTTACAGCTATGTTGACAATATCGTTAAAGCAACGGGACACAGCTATACAATCACGGTGGACGGCACATACAAGGCTCCGACCTGTACCGAGGATGGAAAGGAAGCGGATCTTAAATGCGCAAAGTGCGGCGCCGTTAAAAAGGGTGCGGTTATTCCTGCCAAGGGTCACGATGAGGTGATTGATGCGGCGGTTGAGCCTACCTGCACCAAGGACGGTCTTACAGAGGGTCGTCACTGCAAAACCTGTAACGAGGTTATCGTTGCGCAGAAGGTTGTTAAGGCGCTCGGACATGATTATGTTGCGGTTGTAACGCCTCCGACATGCACACAGGACGGCTACACGACACACACCTGCTCACGCTGTCATGACAGCTATGTTGATTCGCACGTTGACAGCACGGGCACCGAGCACAGCTACGATTCAACAAAGGTTTACGAGCCGACCTGTACCGAGGACGGCTACACCGTTAAAATATGTTCAATTTGCGGACATGAGTTGAAGCTGGAGGACACGATCGTTCCGGCATACGGCCACAAGTTTACATACGAGGTTGTTGAGCCGACCTGCACAACGGGCGGTTATACGGTTCGCAAATGTACGGTTTGCGGATACAGCGACACGGTCGATAAGGTTGACGTCTTGGGTCATGACTTTACCTCGGTTGTAACCGAGCCGACCTGTACCGAAAAGGGATATACAACGCTCACATGTAAACGTTGTAACCATACGGAAATTCCCGAGGAGTCGTATGTACCGGCACTCGGACACAAATACGTCGGTGTTGTAACAACTCCGGCAACCTGCACCGAAAACGGTGTCATGACATACACCTGTCATTGCGGCGACAGCTACACCGAGATTATCCCGGCGACAAATCACAGCTATGACGAGGGCGTTGTAACCGCTCCGACCTGTCATGAGCGCGGTTACACGACCTATACTTGTAAAAAATGCGGACACACATATCAGGGCAACTTTGTCGAAGCTCTCGGCTGTGAATTCGGCGATTGGGTAATCGTCAAGAATGCAACCTGCACCGAGAACGGACTTAAGAAGAGAACCTGTATTCGCGGTGACCGCTATGAAACAGAGGTTATTCCGGCTACCGGCCACAGCTATACGGCGGTTGTTACGGAACCGACCTGCACCGAAAGAGGATATACAACCTATACCTGTCACTGCGGTCACAGCTATGTATCCGACTATACGGACGCAAGCGGACATAAGCTTGTAATTGAACCCGCCGTTGCACCTACCTGCACCGAATCGGGACTTACCGAGGGTAGTCACTGCTCCGTTTGCGGCGAAATTATCGTTGAACGTCAGACGGTTGCGGCACTCGGACATTCCTTCGGAAAATGGACTGTATCCAAGGTGGCAACCTGTACCGAAAAGGGTGAAGAGGAACGTTATTGCACCGTTTGCGGTATCAGAGAAACAAGAGAGCTTGCAATACTTCCGCATACTCCGGTAATTGATGCGGCGGTAGCTCCGACATATTCATCAACAGGACTTACAGAGGGCAGTCATTGCTCAAGCTGTAACGAAATCCTTAAAAAGCAAGAGGTTGTTGCCAAGCTCAAGCTTAACTGGGATACCTTTAAGCTTGCAATGTCTCAGCTTGAGGGCTATGCGAGCGACTACGCCAAGAACAACCCTGGTAAGGATCCCACAAAGCTTATGCTCAACTTCATCCGTACCGGTATCGACCGTTACAACGATGACGATTGGGTAACAATGGCAGGTGCCGAGGAAACCGTTTTCGTCAACGAGGTTATCGCAAAGGACGAAATCAACGGCACTATCGCTTATGCGCTTCGTGAGATCGATTATCTTGAAATAACAATGCCGAACGGCGAAAAAATGGTATTCGACCATCTGTTCGGTTCGTTGAATATTTCAAGCAATAAGAACTATACTCAGTCAAACACAGACTTCGGCAGCTGGGCAGGCGATATTTGCGACTTGATGGAATATTCAAATCCGAGAGTAAAAGCAACAGAGCTTGACGCAATGACCGAAGAAATCAAAACAAAATATTTCGGCGTTGACGATGTTGAGGAAAGCGGCTTCGGCTATGACGATATCAAAACCGACCTTGATGCCTTCTATATCGTTTACCAAATCACATCGGGCGCTTCATCGCTCAGCGAGATTTTTGAAAGCTACTATAACGAGGAACTTTCGATGCGTTCAAGAGCTGCGTTCTTCCTGAACAACCGCTTCCCGGGCAGCCTGACAAATGCCGAGGTTCGTCAGTCGATTTTCACGACTTACAGAGATCACCTTTTGATTCAGCTTCTTGAATCGGGCAGGGGACTTTCGGGCCTTGATACCCTCAGAGAGGCTTGCTGTTACGCATTTGCCGATTATCTTTATAATCTGGCAAAGGACGATCTGGTAGCTCCCGAGAAACCCGATAAGCCGACAGATGACCCGAACAAGCCGGATATTTACAGCGTATTCTCTTCGAAGGATTCGATGCTTGCTCCGGGTATAACGCAGAACATCAGCTATGCTGTCGATTCGAACGGCGAGCAGATGGTATACTATATGTCAAAGTCGGACATCAACAGAAGCGATGTCAATATCTACGCAAACTATGCTAACAATGACGCTTCTTCATGGGCATTGTCAACTGTCAGCGAGCAGATGGCCGCCGTTCAGAAAAAGCATTCCAACCCCAACGACCCCGATAACTATATTGAAAATTACAATGCGGTTGTCGGCACAAACGCCAACTTCTTCAACATGGGTACAGGTCAGCCGCTCGGCTTGCTTGTTATGAACGGCAAGGAGTATACCCCCATTTACACGAAGGAAAGAGAATATAATTTCTTTGCTATCCTCAAGGACGGCACACCGGTTATCGGAGAAGCCTCGGAATATAACAAATACAAGAACAATATTCAGGAGGCTGTCGGCGGTGCGGAAATCCTTGTTAAGGACGGTGTGAATCAGTTCATCGGCAAAACAAGCGAAAAGATGCCGAGATGCTGCGTCGGTATTACGGCGGACGGACAGATTATAAATCTTGTACTTGACGGACGTCAGTATCCGTATTCGGTCGGCGCAACGTATTATGAGGTTGCACAGATTCTCATTGACGCAGGCTGTGTGGACGCTATGGAGCTTGACGGCGGCGGATCCGCAACCTATGACGCAAAGCAGGAGGGCTCGGACGAGGTAACCGTTGTTAACCGCCCGTGCGACAGCGTGGAGCGTTCCGTAAGCTCATCACTTGTAATCGTTTCCACGGCTGTAACTTCAAAGGAATTTGACCACGCTATCGTTAACACCGCAACGGACTACCTGACCGTAGGTTCTTCCTTCGATGTTTCGCTGACAGGCGTCGGTGCGGCAGGAAATATGACCGAGATTCCGAAGAACGCAACACTCCGACTTTCCGATGAAACAGTCGGCACTCTCAACGGTAATAAATTTACCGCCGTTGCAAAGGGCAAGGTCGATATTCAGGTTGTGGTTGACGGAAAGGTTGTCGGAAGCAAAACAATCGAGGTTATCACAAGACCCACGGCTCTCAGCTTTACAAAGGATAATATCAACGTGATTTACGGCGTTGCTGAAGAGCTTCCGCTTGTTGCAACATACAAGAACAATCCCGTAACGTTCAACACGAACGATATCATCTTTGAAATGACCAATGATCTGGCAGGTGTAATGAACGGCTTCTCGTTCACCGGTAACGAAGCTTCGGGCGTTCGTAACGTTACCGTAACCGCTAAGGTCAAGACCGATGTCAATGTTAGCGCCAATATTTCCCTGCGCCTTTACAAGGCAGACGAAAGCATTTTCGATTTCGAAAAGGCAACGGCAGGTAACGAGTCCCTCGCATGGAACAGATCTGTTTCGAACTCTTATACAATCGACAACAAGCTTTACTATAAGGTAGATACAAACAAGGATTCTGTCGCTTCGTATGTATTTGCCATTGATATGAAATCGATTACCGCACCTGCACGCTTACAGCCCTTGATGGAATATCTCAACGGCTTTGCTGGCAACGTCGGTGAAAATGCTACCCCATGGGATTATCTTCTCGCTTTGGGCGGACGTGTAAGCGACCTTACAAATGTTACCGTTACGGCGAAATTCCCCGAGGGAGTAGATGTCGATGTTGAAAATCTGAGGTTTGTAAACGACTTCTTCAAGATCTCGTCATACAAATACGACGAAGCCACGCATACGCTTACAATCGTATGCAAGTGGACAAGACAGACTGAGGGTATCGATCCGTCAACGGCAAACTCGATCGGTATTCTCTCCGGTGTTAAGATTACACCGAAGAAGAACGCCCAAAAGGATAAGGACGGATTGATCAATATTGATGTAACGGGTAATGTCTCTTACGATATTTATCTTGATACAACACAGCTTTACAAGTTCGCAAAGGATCCGGAAAATCAGAAGAAATACGACATTTATGAGTATATCAATCCGAATGATCCGGAGGACGCAGGCGGACACTTCTCCGACACATATGTTACGTTTGAGGATCACTTCTCACTTGACGAAAAGCCCCTCAACGGTTGGATAAGCCCGAACGGTGAACAGTTCTATTACTATGTGAACAACAAAAAGGTCACGGGTATTTACTGCGCACCCGATCAGGACGGTTCGGACAAGAGCTATTATTACAGTTTCGATAACGACGGCGCTTGCACAGGCAAGCTGACAGGTCTTTTCTATGACAATACCGCAAAGGCTTACCGCTATGCCCGTCACGGAGAGCTTCAAAAGGGCTGGGTAATGATAGACAACAGCTGGTACAACTTCGACAATTCATATAACGCACAGACCGGTTCAAAGGCATTCGGTAGTGTAACTTATGAATTTGAGGATAACGGACGCCTGAAGCACGGCGTTTGGGCAAAGACTGTTTTCGGTACAAAGTATTATTACGGCCCGGGTTGCTACAACAGGGGCTGGGCTACAATCGACGGCAACAGGTATTACTTCGAGAACGGTTACCGCTACGAAGGCTACCGCATGATATTCAAGGCAAATGTACGTTATTGGTACGATTTCGGTGATGACGGTATTTGCAAGGATGAGGTTGTTCCCACAGGCTTCTATGAGGACGAAAAGGGTCTCAGCTATGTAATCGACGGCATTGGTGTATACGGCCTTTATAAGATTGACGGCAGTTACTACAGCTTCGATTATTACGGTTATGCAAGAAAGGGCTTCGTCAACGTGGGCGAATCGCACTGTGATCTGAATCCCGGCAATTATTACTTCGGCGACGATTACAAGGCTGTTAACGGCATTGCAAAGAATCAGAATGGCGACTTGGTTTATTACAGAAACGGTCGTCCGGCAATGGTAGGTCTTGTTGAGGTTGACGGCGACTACTACTTCGCAGGCGGTGCAAACGGTGAAGTTTCCATCAACAAAAAGCAGTACACATGGGCGAACACCACTTCGATTCCGAACGGAACCTACGAATTCGGCCCCGACGGCAAGATGCTCAACGGCATTGTCGAAAAGGACGGAACTCTCTACTACTACGAAACAGGAAAGCCGAAGATGGCAGGTCTTGTCATGGTTGACGGCGCTTACTACTTTGCAGGCGGTGCAAACGGCGAGGTTTCGGTAAACAAGGTTCAGTATGTATGGCAGGATAACGGAATCAAGCTCGAAAATCCCAACTGCGAGTTCGGTGCCGACGGCAAGATGCTTGACGGTATCGTGAATAAGAACGGCACGCTCTACTACTATGTAATGGGCAGACCGAAGATGGCAGGACTTATCGAAATTGACGGCGATTACTACTTCGCAGGCGGAGCAAACGGCGAGCTTGCCGTAAGCAAGGTTCAGAATGTTTGGAAAGCCAACGGTATCAGCCTTTCAAACCCGAACTGCGAGTTCGGTGCCGACGGCAAGATGCTTAACGGCATTATCGAAAGAGACGGTAAGCTTTATTACTACGAAATGGGCAGACCGAAGGCGGCAGGACTTGTTGAGGTTGACGGCGACTACTACTTCGCCGGCGGCGAAAACGGTGAAATACTGGTCAATGTAAAGCAATACACATGGGCAAACAGCACGCCGCTTCCGAACAGAACATATGAATTCGGCGCAGACGGCAAGATGCTCAACGGTATTGTCGAAAAGGACGGCACGCTTTATTACTACGAAATGGGTAAAACCAAAACCGCAGGCCTTATCCAAATCGACGGCGACTACTATTTCGCAGGCGGTGCTAACGGTGAAATTGCCGTTAACAAAAAGCAGTATGTATGGCAGAGCAACGGCTTATTGCCCGAGGATAACTACGAGTTCGGTGCCGACGGCAAGATGCTCAACGGCTTTGTCACAAGGGACGACGGTATTTACTATTACGATACAGGTAAATACGGCAGAGTCGGTTTGAACCTGATTGACGGTGATTACTACTTTGTCGGCTATTACGGTAAGCTGTATACTAACGGTACTTACTATGTATGGGAAACCAACGGTTACTCAATTTGTATGAACTATACATTTGACGAAACCGGTAAGCTGGTGAAATAATCATGAAATGGGGCTGTCGCATTTAGCGCAGAGCAAAACGGTTTCTGCATCTAAATACGACAGCCCTATTGGAGTATTCTAAAGCAAAAAGCGTAAAAATAATTTTGGAAGATTGATTTTAATGAAGAATGCCAAGGTATTTACAAATGCAAAGTGGATTATAATTTGCAAAATCATTCAGTCGGTTTTGCAGCTTTTGGTCGGTATGTTAAGCGCCCGTTATCTGGGCCCGTCTAACTACGGCTTGATTAACTATGCCGCCTCAATAACCGCTTTTGCAATGCCGATTATGAAAATGGGACTTGACGCAACGCTTGTCTTTGAATTGGTAAAAAATCCGAAGCAAGAGGGCAGGGTGCTCGGCACATCGTTGGGCATGAATGTTATATCCTCGTTTTTGAGCATAATCGGCGTTTCGTTTTTTGCTTATTTGGCTAACCCCGACGACCGACAAACTCTCATTGTCTGCGTTGTATATAGTCTCTCGGTTTTCTTTGCGGCGCTGGAAATGATTGAATACTGGTTCCAGTATAAATTGCTTTCCAAGTATTCGTCTGTGGTTATGCTTATTTCCTATGTTGCCGTTTCGGCTTATAAGATATTCCTGCTCGTAACGCAAAAGAACGTAGTTTGGTTTGCTTTTTCTCATTCGATCGAATACGGCTTGATCGCATTTTGTCTTATATTACTGTATTTCAGAAAAAGCGGTGATAAGCTGGTTTTCTCGCTCAGTCTTGCAAAGGACATGTTTTATAAAAGTAAATATTACATTTTTGCGTCGATATTGGTTGTTGTTTTTCAGAATATTGACAAGCTCCTGCTTACCGAGCTGTCGGGTACCGAATCAACGGGCTATTATTCCGCCGCAGTAACCTGCACGGTGATAACGCAGTTTGTATTTACGGCTATCATAGACTCGTTCAGGCCGGAAATTTTGAAGCAGAAGAAAGAGAACGAAAAAGAATACGAAACATCGCTTATTTCTCTTTACAGTATAGTTATATATCTGTCATTGCTTCAGAGCGTGGCTTTCACCGTGTTTGCAAAGCCGATTGTCTATGTCATGTACGGCAAGGATTTCATGCCCACCGTGAAGATACTGCAAATCCTGATTTGGTATTTTACCTTTTCCATTATCGGCACGGTTCGAAACGTCTGGATTTTGGCAGAGGACAAGCAGAAGTACCTGTGGGGAATAAACCTGATGGGTGCGGCGTTCAGTGCGATTCTCAACTTCATTTTGATTCCTCATTTTGATGCGATAGGTGCCGCAATAGCGTCGTTCTTTACTCAGCTTTTCACGAATTTCATCTTAGGCTTCATCTTAAGACCGTTAAGGCCGAACAACAGGCTTATATTGAAATCCTTGAATCCGAAGATATTCTTTGCGAATATAAGCTCGATAGTGAAAATGCTGTTGAAAAGACAATGATTTTGCATACAGAGCTGTCAAAGGCAGGGGTGAAAAATGGACATTAAAAAGAAAAAAAGGCTGATGACAGCGGGGATTATCCTCTGCGCCGCCGTGTTTGTTTTCTCGGGTGTAATACTTGCTCGGGAATACATCGACCAAAAAAGAAGAGCCGAAGCCTTTGAAAGGGTTGCAGGTCTGGTTGAAACCGACGGTGAAAACGGCTCGGCGGCGAATGACTCGGAGCAGGATGCGAATAAAGCCGCCGCTTACAATAAATATTCGAAGGTATACGCTCAAAACAACGATTTTATCGGCTGGATCACGGTTCCGGATACCCGAATCAACTACCCTGTTATGCAGTCAAAGAACAATCCGAATTTCTATTTGTACCATGACTTTGAAAAGACGTACAGCAAATTCGGAGTGCCGTTCATGCAGGAAAACTGCGATGTTGCGACCTCCGATAATCTGATAATGTACGGCCATCATATGTATAACGGCAGTATGTTCACCGATCTTTGCAAGTATATTGACGAGGACTTTTACCGTGATCATAAGTACATTCGCTTTGACACCATGGAGGGCTTCGGTGAATACGAGGTCATTGCCGCCTTCAAGACGGTGGCTTACTCCGATGATGGGTTTAGATACGATCGCTTTGTCCGAGCCGAGCGAAAGGAAGATTTTGACGAATACGTTGCCAAGTGCAAGAAGCTGTCGTTCTATGATACGGGCGTGACCGCCAAATACGGCGACAAGCTCATAACGCTCTCAACCTGCGAGTTTTCAAGGCAAAACGGACGCATGGTTGTTGTTGCGAAGAAGGTCAATGACAGGCTTGAAACAATATCATAACGAATAAGGCACAGCAGAATTTGTGAACTGCTGTGCCTTAATTTATTGTTAAAGAATATCAATAATCTTTTTTATATCCGATTCGATGCAGATTGCCTGCTTTTCGATTTCCGAGGGACAAACCGCATCGCCGTAGTTTACGCACGCATATGTTGCCTTCGGATTTTTTGCCGTCATCTGCCAAAACGGGTATTTGATAATGACGGGTGTGTTGTAGCCGATGCCGAGCTCGAGGAAAGACAAGCCCTGGCTTAAATATTATCCTAAGGATGCGGATAAAATTGAGCCAATTAATTTGACATATTATGAGTATTATTTAAAGGCAAATAAGATTTATAGCATTATAGTTAAAGATGAAGCTTTAAGTCTTGATGAAATTAAAAGTACGATAAAAACCGTATTGCCCGAATATAATTTCCCGCATTTATTTAAGGTTGTTGATGAAATACCAATAAATGCAGTTGGAAAAACTGATTATATTAAAATTGAAAAAGAGTTAATATATGGATGTTAACAATGAAAAGTTAGGCACAGGAACAATTCTTTCATTGTATAGCAACGAAAACGGAGAAGTTATTGATAAGTATACTATTATTCTCTTCGGCGACGTCAACGGTGATGGCTGGTATGACGGACGTGATGCTGTTACGGTTAGTATGATTGCTAACGGTATGCTCACCCGTGAGCAGGTAGGTGAGGCTGTTTGGATGGCGGCTGACTGCAACCATGACGGAAAGATAGATCAAGCCGATGTTGACTTGCTCAATCAGGCAGGATTGCTTCTTTCGAGTGTTGATCAGACAAAGTCAACGGAAGAGCTGCTTGAAACATCTTCGGAATACAACGAATATCTTAACCTGATTGACCAAAGTGTTGGAGTCAAGAGCGATAAGCCTGAGCAGGAGAGTCCCGAAACTCAAAAGCCGAGCTTGCTTGAATTCTTGTTGACAACAATTTGGAATTACATCAAGCTTATCCTTTCATTATTTAAGTAAATACTAACATAAGACCGCCGTGCTCGCATGGCGGTTTTGTTTTGTTTCTTGATAACATAATCACATTTTTGCATTTTTGCTTTTTATATTGATTTTTACTTTGAATTTGTTAGAAAATAATTGAGGTTTTATAAATTGTAATTTCTTACAAATAATCAGCTTGAAATTTGTTCATAACGGAGATTATCAAAAACATTATTACTTTTTTTGTCACAAAATGATAAAGCAGTCATATATGTTCGGACTGTCTAAAACGAATGTTACTTATCCGTGCAGAAAATGAATGTTACTTATTCGTGCCGATGACCTTGCAAAAAATTGTACAGAAGTGTATAATTATGACA
>OIZX01000384.1_pt1 | contig 31128 bp, 18 predicted proteins | sample 1588621 | NCBI WGS metagenome assembly OIZX01 (sample SAMN03283276) | human gut metagenome | biome: human-associated habitat; material: feces | host: Homo sapiens | place: Peru | collected 2012 | reverse complement strand
GCTGGAACACCTCCTTTTTGGGGTTTTGCTCCGACAGCGGAAGACGCTCTGTACAGGGTTTCGAGATATCGGAAAAGATGTATTTCCTGAGGTCTTTTTGACATAAAGCGGTCAGTCCGCCGCGCTCAAGGGACACGAAGTTCATTGACAATACTGAGAGATTACAACGAGGTAAGTGAAAAGAAAAAATGATTAGCCGAAATAGAGATAGAATAGGTTGATACAATTTCACAACAACGAAAGATTCACAGAGGAAGAGAAGTCAGAGCGCACGGAGGATGCCTTGGCTTCGGCAGGCGAAGAAGGACGCGGTAAGCTGCGAAAAGGTCCGGGGACCCGCAAACGGGGCTTGATCCGGACGTGTCCGAATGGGGCAACCCGCACGGCTGAAGGCCGTGCACCAGACTGTGTCTGGGGCGAACCCGGGGAACTGAAACATCTTAGTACCCGGAGGAGGAGAAAGAAAGAGTCGATTCCCCTAGTAGTGGCGATCGAAGAGGGAAGAGCCTAAACCGGACTGTTCACGGACAGTCCGGGGTTGTAGGACCGGAGATATGGACTGCCTCACGAACCGGAATTTTCTGGAAAGTGAAGGCGCAGAGGGTGACACCCCCGTACGGGCAAGGCGGGGCAGTCCTATCCGGCACCTGAGTAGGGCGGGGCACGTGGAATCCTGTCCGAACCCGCGGGGACCATCCCGCAAGGCTAAAGACTGCCGAAGACCGATAGCGGACCAGTACCGTGAGGGAAAGGTGGGAAGCACCCCGGGAAGGGGAGTGAAATAGAACCTGAAACCGTGCGCTTGCAAGCGGTCGGAGCACCGGGGACGGTGTGACGGCGTGCCTTTTGCATAATGAGCCTACGAGTTGCGTCAGTCCGGCGAGGCTAAGCCCTTCAGGGGCGGAGCCGCAGCGAGAGCGAGTCTGAACAGGGCGTTCAGTCGGGCTGAGCAGACGCGAAACCTAGTGATCTACCCTTGTCCAGGGTGAAGGCGCCGTAACAGGCGCTGGAGGCCCGAACCAGTTTCCGTTGAAAAGGGCTTGGATGAGATGAGGGTAGGAGTGAAAGGCCAATCAAACTGGGAGATAGCTCGTACTCCCCGAAATGTCTTTAGGGACAGCCTCGTCGGTTTCCTTCATGAGGTAGAGCTACCGATTGGAAGCGAGGGCTTCGCCGCCTATCAATTCCAGACGAACTCCGAATGCGTGAAGGTTCTACGACGGGAGTGAGTCGTCGGGTGCTAATATCCGGCGGCGAGAGGGTAAGAGCCCAGACCTCCGGCCAAGGCCCCCAAGAGCGGTCTAAGTTGAGACAGAACGAAGTGGCGCCGCAGAGACAGCCAGGATGTTAGCTTGGAAGCAGCTATTCATTCAAAGAGTGCGTAACAGCTCACTGGTCGAGCGGAGCCGCGTGGATGATGATCGGGCATCAAGACCGCCGCCGAAGCCGAGGACGGCTGGCGCGAGTCAGTCGTGGTAGGGGAGCATTCCGGTCGGCGCGGAAGGGAAGTCGCGAGGCTTCCTGGAGCGTCCGGAAAAGAAAATGTAGGCATGAGTAACGACAAGGGGCGTAGAAACGCCCCCGCCGAAAACCCAAGGTTTCCGGGGCCACGCTAAACGGCCCCGGGTGAGCCGGGAGCTAACGGTAAGCCGAGAGGCGATCCGGATGCACACGCGGTTAATATTCCGCGGCCGGCCCGTCGGGCGATGTCGCGACCGAGAAGTGAAACCTCCGCGCGGAGACGGAATTCCGCGTTGAAGGCCGTAGGGGGGACCCGAAAGCCGACAGTACGGCGAGCCTCCGGGCGAGCCGACAGCGAGGGTAACCATGCTCGCGAGAAAAGCGACTAGCGCTAAGAGACGGGCCGCCCGTACCGTAAACCGACACAGGTGGGTGGGGAGAGTATCCTGAGGCGCTCGAGTGAATCACGGCCAAGGAACTAGGCAAATTGACCCCGTAACTTAGGGATAAGGGGTCCCGCGGCGACGCGGGCGCAGAGAAATGGCCCAGGCGACTGTTTACCAAAAACATATGGCTATGCGAAATCGTTAAGATGACGAATATGGCCTGACACCTGCCCGGTGCCGGAAGGTTAAGAGGGGGGGTCACCGAAAGGGAAGCCCTGAATTGAAGCCCCGGTAAACGGCGGCCGTAACTATAACGGTCCTAAGGTAGCGAAATTCCTTGTCGGGTAAGTTCCGACCTGCACGAATGGTGTAACGATCTGGGCGCTGTCTCAGCCGTGAGCTCGGTGAAATTGTAGTGACGGTGAAGATGCCGTCTACCCGCAACGGGACGAAAAGACCCCGTGAACCTTTACTATAGCTTAGCGCTGATCTTGGACGTCGGATGTGTAGCATAGGTGGGAGGCTTCGAGGCGCGGCCGCCAGGTCGCGATTAGCCGCCAAATGAAATACCACCCTTCCGTCGTCTGGGGTCTAACTTCGCGAGAAGGACACCGCTTGGTGGGTAGTTTGACTGGGGTGGTCGCCTCCAAAAGAGTAACGGAGGCTTCCCAAGGTCCGCTCAGGACGAATGGCAACCGTCCGCAGAGTGCAGTGGCAGAAGCGGGCTTGACTGGGAGACAAACAGGTCGAGCAGGTACGAAAGTAGGGCAAAGTGATCCGGCGGTTCCCCATGGGAGGGCCGTCGCTCATAGGACAAAAGGTACTCCGGGGATAACAGGCTGATCGCTCCCAAGAGCTCAAATCGACGGAGCGGTTTGGCACCTCGATGTCGGCTCGTCACATCCTGGGGCTGGAGAAGGTCCCAAGGGTTCGGCTGTTCGCCGATTAAAGTGGCACGCGAGCTGGGTTCAGAACGTCGTGAGACAGTTCGGTCTCTATCTGTTGTGGGCGTTGGAAGTCTGCGGAGGTCTGGCCTTAGTACGAGAGGACCGGGTCGGACGAACCTCTGGTCAACCGGTTGCGGCGCCAGCCGCACCGCCGGGTATCCACGTTCGGTCAGGATAAGCGCTGAAAGCATCTAAGCGCGAAGCCGTCTCCAAGATGAGACTTCCTTAGAGGGTCGTCGTAGACCACGACGTCGATAGGCGGGAGGTGCAAGGGCCGCGAGGCTCTCAGCCGACCCGTACTAATAGCCCGAAATCTTCCGTGTGGAAGGGAGTTGGGTCTTGTTGTGATCTCTCAAGTGATATTCGCGGTGGCTTTAGCCGCGGGGTCCCACCTCTTCCCATACCGAACAGAGCAGTTAAGCCCGCGCGCGCCGATGGTACTGACACACCAGTTGGGAGAGTAGGTCGCCGCCGTACTTCGGGGAGCCCCGACGTCATACGACGTCGGGGCTCCTTTCTTTGTGTGCGCGGGGCACGCCTTGGCCGCGCCCGCCGGGACGCCGTCCGCCTCACCAGCGGCACGCCCACTCCGCCAGTGCGGCGGCTTTCTGAAGTAAATTGCTATATTGACTGTAGGCGGTCCAGTCCTGATTGGATGTATGAAAATAATGTACCTTATGACTTTACAATAGTAAAAGCCCCGAGACTTGAATGGCCTCGGGGCTTTTTGCTGATTATTGACGCTTAGGCTACTTCTTTGTAAGAGTTGTATTTGCGCCATAGACATAGCTGTAGGAGTTGTCTGTGTAGTAGGCTGTCCAGTTTGACATCGTTATCACACCGTCTGCGATCGTTGCGACTACCGATGTCGTCGGGCTGTCATAGACGCAGAACACGTACCAGTCAAGCCAGGTCTGAGGCTCAAAGGTCAATGTCTTGGCCACGGCGTCAACTGAGGCTTTCAACGTGTTGTCCTCGTACAGCAGACCGGTCACCGAAACGGTGTTGTCATCGATTTTCTCGATCACTACATCGTTTGTCGAGGTGAAGTCAACCCAATTGCTGCCATCAAAGATCTGGCTCCCGGTTGAATTTTGGCTATATGTTCCGACAAGATCATCGATCAGACTGCCGCCGTCACCGGTCCAGGTGAACTCCGGATAGCCCTCGGTCTTGTAGCTGTAGAACCATACGGATCCGCCTTTGCTCTTGTCGCCGTTGAATTGCGAGTAGTAGTCACTTCCGCTTTTCGCCGTGTAAAGCTGGATCCATCCGTTGTCCTCCTCGATGCCGGCCTCTACCCAGATGTTAGGCAGGTACGGCTCGTAGTAATTGAGGATGCTGATGGAAGTGTCATCGTTGACGGAGAACTCCAGGTCGTAGCCTTCGACGTTGTACCAGTCCTTTAATGTGTAAGTGCCGTTGTCCCACGCAATCATCGTGACCGGCCAATTGTTGCCGGCTCCGTCATCGAATGTCCCGTCCACTCTCCAAGCCTCCTTTTTCTCTATTTCAAAAGTAGCTGTCGCAGGCTCTGAGTCACTGAACGCCTCGTCATCGCTGACGGCCTTTAGTGTAACGGTGTAGGTTCCTGTCGAAAGGTTTCCGATCATCATCTCGGTCCCCGTGATGTCCCATGAACTTTCTTTCCCTCCGTTAATGGAGATTGTCAGGACGTAATGTGTGGCGTTTGGCACTTCCTCCCAAGTCGCCACCGCGCCACCATTTACAAGGACGGTCAGCTTCGGGGTCGCCAGTTGGACGATCGCCGGGGTGGTTCCGCTGATCTCAGCCACAGGGGACTTGCTGTAGTCTCCCTCGAAAGGGCCGTACGCCCAGACGGTGAACTTGTAGTCTGTGTTGTCCTTGAGACCGGTCAGGACGGCCACTGTGCCTTCAGTTACACCTCCGGTGACTTTATCCCCTTCCAGAGAGAAAAGCTCGTAGGCGTACTGTGTGGCGTTCGCCACCTTGTCCCAGTAGAATGTCAATGAACTGACTGTCGCCTGATAGAGGCCGGCTTCCGGGGCAGGAAGCGGTGTCAGTACGGTGTCGTCATCCTTGCAGGAAGAAAGGACGCAAAGAGCGGAAAGCAGGAATATGCCCGCGAGCCTGCCCATCTTTGATGAATATATTCTGTTCATTTCGTTCAATCTTAAGATTATGAATTATTTGCCGGGAGCGGTGACATCGGTCGGATCCCAGTACATATTGATATATTCCCATCCATCGTAGGAGGAGTCCTCGCAGTTGACGTAGCAGGTAAGGAAGCCTGTCGGCTCCGTGGTTCCGTCCATAATGATGTTTGAATATGTCGTTGTCCTGTAAACGGAGAGGCCGGTCACCTTGCTGGCCGCCCCTTCCGGAGTCCATTCGAACCAGTTCCCGTCCCCGTCACGGAGGCTCCAGTACTTGAACCCGTCATCGGACGGTTCCTCGGCGTAGTAGTCCAGAGGGCTGAACTCGCCCTGCCAAGTGTTCAGGTCATCGGCCTTGAAGTCTGGATTCAGGATCGTGTAGCTGAGGTCGATTCCGGTTCCGAGGAAGTTCTCGATGCGGAAACGGTTCAGGCCCTCAAGCCAGTATATGTCCGAGAATGTGGACACTTTAAGGATGGACGAGAACCAGAACTGGGCGTTGCTTACGACTTTCTTCCAGCTGGACACGAGTACTGTGGCCGAGAACACGTCCGAGCCGTCGTGGACGGTGTAAGGGTTGACATATTCATCGGCCAGACGGATGGTGAATCTCTTTTCCTTCTGGATCTCGATGCCTTCGAAGGTGACGGTCAGTTCGGCCGTGGCCTCACCGGCCTGGAACTCCACTGTGGAAGGAACCTTGAACACCTCGTCCTTCGCCTCCACGATCACAGGAATGCTGGCGGCGTTGTCTGCCTTGAGCCTTCCGACCTCAAGCGTGACGCTGGTGCTCTCGGAGCCAAGAATATATTCAGAGGAATTGCTGGAGAGGAAATATGCCTCCATACAATCGTTGGCGGGTTCCGGCCCCGGTTCGTATTTGTCCTCCGAGCAGGATGCCAGAGTCAGGCACAGGCCGGCCGCGGCGGTGAGAAGTGTGTATTTGATATTCTTCATATTCATAAATTTCTTGTGTTTGATAGTATGTGTCGCTTCGACAAGCTCAGCGACCGCACTTTGTCCCTTGCTGATGCTTATTCCGCGATTATGGTTCCTGACGGATCCGGGTTCAGGATCACGCCCTGGTTGTTGTCCCTCTCATATTCAGGAAGCACATAGTTCATCCAAGGTGCGGTGTAGCCGGCCTTTGTGTTCAGACGCTGCGAGGAGAGCCAGTTCGTGCCGTCGTAGCTTCTGGTGATCGGCAGGCCAAGGCGCTTGTAAGCGAAAAAGTTGATGCCCTCGCCCCAGAACTCGATGCGCCTCTGCACCATCAGTTCGGTGATGAATGAGTCAATATCCGTGGCCTCGCAGTTGTAGGAACCGTCCGTGTAGCGATATGTGTTCAGGAAATCGGCCATCTCTTTCGCGGCGGCAGCCACTCCTTCCGTGTGGGCGATCGCCTCGAAACGGATGAAGTACATCTCCTCGACCCTCATTATCGGGAGGGACGCGATGAGTCCGGTCTCGATCGTGCTGATGGAACCGCTTCCGGCACGGAACTTAAGGTTGGCGTAGGCTGGAAGCCTTGACCAGGCGTCGCCCTTGAGCTCGGTTCTGTACTTCTCCGGAATCTCGGTCTTGCCGGCGTCGTCAGGGGAAATCCAGCTGTTCTTGCGCCAGTCGCTGTCGGAGATCTTGTCGTACAGGGACTTGCTTATGAGACGGAAAGCGCTTCCGTAACGAGGCATACCCCAAGTAGGCTCTGACGCGATCTGCGCGACGAACGAGTTGTAGTAGTAACCGGTGTTGACCTCTTCCTTGGAAGTGACGTAAGTACCGAGCATCCAGGAGGATTGAGGTGTGTTGAAGCCGGTCTTGGAGTTCATCCACTGATCCTCGGTGAGAGGTGTGTTGCCGCCACCGATGGCTTTGCGGGCATATTCAGCGGCCTTGGCGTAGCAGTCCATAGCGGAGTTGATTCCGATGTCATCGTAGCCGTCGGAGGATCCTTCCGCGCTCATCTGCTTGGCCAGAGCGTCCGGTTCCCTGTCGAAACGGCTTGCCATATCGAGCCACAGACGGGCTTTCAGGCCATAGACAACCGCGCGGTTGGCGTGGGCCTTGGTGGCCTGCTCGTAGCCTTCGAGATAGGTCTCCGCACGGTTGAGATCCGTCATTATGAAACGGTACATCGTGTAGAAAGGAACACGTGGATTGTTGTTCAGATCCGTCTTGGAGGTGTTCTCATCGACGATCGGGACGGTCAGCCCGACAACCCCCATCGACTGGGCGTCGGCGTTCAGGCTTTCGACCTGGGTTGTGCGGTACTCGAAGCAGGTCGAAAGTTCCATATAGAGCATCGCGCGGAGTCCGAGAGCCTGTCCGAGACAGTAAACGGCCTTGGTTTCGGCGTTGGCCGGATCCGGAACAAGGGCGATGACGTTGTTGGTGTTCTTGATGAACTTATAGTAGTAGAACCAGGAGTAATAGGCGGCGTAGCGCAGTCCTGATCCGCTCTCGATGTGGCTCCAGTAGTCGTAGCTGGCGTCATAGACAGGGAAGTCCTCTCCCATCACCTCACGCATATACAGCTGGCAAGGATAGCCCCAGTCGTTGGTGTTGCCGGAGGATCCCCAGGTGTCGTAGGCCACGAAATAGGACGAGAGGCCGTTGAGCATATATTCCATCGAGGAGGTGGACTTCTCTATGGTTTCAGGTGTCGCCTCTGTCTTCGGCAATGTCTCCTCGATGCAACCGGTGGCGAGGACGAGAGAGGACACGGCGCAGAAGGCACCCAGCAGTCTGATCATATTCTTTTTCATATTCATTGTCTCCATTAAATTAGAACTGTAACGTGATTCCTCCCGTTATCATCCGCACAGGAGCGTAGGTGGATGTGGATGTCGTGCCCCAGAAGCTTCCGCGTGGGTCGAAGCCCTTGCGCTTGCTCCAGTAGTAGAGGTTCTCTCCGGCGGCATAGACACGGATCTTGCTCATTCCGATCTTCTTCACGAGCTTCTCCGGAAGGGTGTAGCCCAGGTTTATGTTCTGTAGAGTGAGAGTGGACGCGTCCGTGATGAACCGGTCGGACATCGAGCTGGCACTGTCGTCCACATCCTGGATGGCGAACTGGAAGCGTGGGATGTCGGAGTCCGTGTTGGTCTCGGACCAGGCCTTCAGCAGGTCCTTGTGGAAACTGTTGCCGGTGTTCTGCACGTTAGGGTTGCGCATCAAGGCGGCGTAGCCGTAGTCGGCGGCCTTGCCTCCTATGCTGTAGTTGAGATTGACCGAGAAGTCGAATCCCTTGAACGTGATGGTCGTGCCGAGGCCTCCGTAGAGATCCGGGTCGGCGTCACCGCAGTTGAAGTCCGTGCCGTAGCTGTAGGTCGTGGTCTTTGTCAGCTCGCCGGTCTCGCTGTCCTTCATATACCACTGGGACTGGCCTTTCTCGTTGACACCGGCATATTTCTTCATATAAAGGGTGTGCAGCGGAAGTCCCTCTCCGTGGAAGTAGTTTCCGTTGACGTAGCCGGCGTGGCCGTCCAGGACGAATCCCTTGTTGTCCTCGTTCAGCATCGTGATCTTGTTCTTGTAGTGCGTCGCGTTAAGGCTTACGTTCCAGCTGAAGTCCTTCTTGCGGATGAGGTTCAGATTCAGATCCAGCTCGACACCGTTGTTGAGCATATTCCCGACATTGTCGTAGGATCCGCCGTAGCCGCCTGAGAGCGGAACATAGACGAAGCAAAGCATATCGGTGGTCTTGCGGCTGAAGAACTCGACGCTACCGGTGACGCGGCTTTTGAATATGTCGAATTCCAGACCAGCGTTGAAGTTGCTGTTGGTCTCCCAGGTGATGTTCTTGTTGCCGACGGTGCTGAGGGCCAGGGAAGGCTCTCCGTTGAAGTAGTTGATTGTGTAGGTGTCGGTGTAGCGGTAGTCGCCGATGGCATCGTTACCCTGCTGTCCCCAGGATGCCTTTACCTTCAGCATATCAATCCAGGAAACCTTGAACCAATCCTCCTTGCTGGCGATCCAGGCTCCTCCGAACGAATAGAAATTGCCCCATCTGTGGTCCGGATGGAAGCGTGAGGAAGCGTCGCGGCGGTAGGAAGCCGAGAGGAAATATTTCTCGTCCAGGTTGTACATAGCCCTGCTGAACCATCCTTCGGTGTTGTACCTGCTGGAGGAACCGGCGTTCTCCTTGATCTTGATGGCCGCGCTGAGCTCCTGCGCGTCGAAATAGGAGAAGAGACCCTCGCGGTCTCCGCTCATCCATTCGCTGCGGTAGTCGTAGTTCTCGTGTCCGGCCATCACAGAGACGTTGTGTCGGCCGAACTGCTTGGTATAGTTAACGATCTGCTGGAAGTTCAGGGCATAGACAAGGCTGTTGTACTTGTAGATGTAGCCGCTTGGGTAGGCGGTCTTGCCATAGCCGTAGAATCCCTGCTGGGTGGACGTGTAGTGTGACTCTCCGCTTGTGACCGTGCCGTTGACGGTGATCTTCAGGCCGTCGAGCGGGGTGACGTCGGCATAACCCGTGAGGGTCAGATTGTTGCCGATAGTCCTGTCGGTGTTCAGGGCGTTCTCCTGCAGAGGATTGTTCCTGGAGAGGACAGGACGGTTGAGACCTCCGAGCTCACCGGAACCGTAGTCGTACATCTTTCCGTTCTCGTCTGTCATAATGTTCCCGTCCCCGTCACGCAGGTAAACCGGGTAGATCGGCGCCATAGTGTTCGTGATTCCGAACAGGGAAGTGCCGGAGCCGTCACCGACATCGTCCGAGGTGCTGTGGGCGTAGTTCATATTCGCACCCACCTTGAGCCAGTCCTTGGCCTGGTAGTCGGCCTTGAGTCGGACGGTAGCCCTCTCGAAGTCGGAGTTATAGACAATACCTTGATTGTCAAGATAGCCGATGGAACCGTAGAAACTGAGTTTCTCGGTGCCTCCGGTGAGATTGAGGTTGTATTCCTGGCGGAGGCTGTGCCTGAACGCCTCGTCAAGCCAGCTGTCAGGGGCTGCCGTATAGACCTTTCCGTTGTAGTAAATCCTTCTACCCTTTGTGGCGTGCGGATTCATCCTCCCGTTCGTTCCGATGAGATATTCCCCGTCAGGAACGGTGTAGGTTAGGTAACCAAGTCCGCCGTCGGCGGTCGCTCCGCCGAGGTTGGCGTTGGCCTGCCTGTGAGCCTCGTAAGGAGTCATTCCACGGTCACGCATATAATAGTTGTAGAGGGCTGACCAGTGCATCTCATAGTACTGGGCCGGATCCTTGACATAGTCGTAGTCGATGGTCGCGCGGCTGTTGACGCTCCAGCGGCTGTCAAATGTGATCGTGGCCTTCTCAGACTTGCCTTTCTTGGTGGTGATCATCACGACTCCGTTGGCTCCTCGCGCACCGTAAAGTGCGTTGGAGGCGGCGTCCTTGAGGACGGTGATATTCTCCACGTCGTTAGGGTTCAGGTTGTTCCACCCTCCGTCATAAGGAGATCCGTCCACAATGATCAGCGGGGATGTCCCGGCGTTGATGGAACTGAATCCTCGGATCGCCATTGAAGGTGTGGCGGTAGGGGAGCCGGAATTGTTGATCATCTGGAGACCGGCCACCTGTCCCTGAAGTCCGCTCATCACATTCGTGAGCTGCTTCTTCTCAAGAGTCTCGCTCTTCACGACCGCCGCGGATCCTGTGAAGGAGGATCTGGTCTGCTGGCCGAAAGCCACGACGAGAACCTCGTCGAGCTGCTCGTGGTCGGTTTTCAGGGTGATCCTCATCTCCGCCTGCGGATCGACCTCCACCGGAATCATTCCGATGCAGGACACGGCCAGTTTGTCTGTCGTTTTGACTCCGCCAAGGCTGAAACGGCCGCTCACGTCCGTGATGTCGCCTTTCAAGGTTCCCTTGATCATCACCGACGCGCCGATGACGGGTTCTCCGTTCTCGTCGATGACGGTACCTTTGATGTCTATGGTCTGGGCTGACGCAAGTGAGAACGTCGCCAGAAGCATAAACAAGAACACAAAGAATCTTTTCATACGTTCTTATTATTGAGATTATTAGTTGGCTTTTGTGGTTTGCAGTCCGGCTGACGGCAGGATGAATCCGGCCTTGTCCTTGTCCGACCAGAGCCAGGCCGTCCTGCTGTCTATCTTGAGGATCCGCAGCTCGCTGAAACTGAATCCTGTGATTCCCATATTCCCGGAGACGGTCCCGCTGACTGTCCCGGATGTGGAAGGCACTCCGCTGAGTTTCACCGTGACATCACGTGTCCCCTCGTTGTCGATTATCCTCAGGACGCCCTCTGACGGGTTGCAGTAGTATTGGTGCTTGTTTTTGAGGAAAGTGAGCACCGGAGCGCCGTCCTTGTATATTCCCAAATCCTCCGCGACTGAGAATTCCTCCCGGAGGTTGTTGTCTTCCTTGTTGCCGTTGCAGGCGGAAAGGAGGAGGCAGAAAATAAGCGTGGTGAATATTCTGAATGCGATTTTCATTGTCTATGAATATTATAGGATGACATTTATGTACCTGGCGAAATATTCAACGGTCCCGTCCGTCTTTGTCAGGACAGCCTGCACGTAATGCTCACCCTTGCGCAGATTGGTGTAGCCGTTCGCCTTGGCTCCGTCCACAGTCCATTGGATGCCGCCTATCTCGCCGCAGTCAACCAGCATCATCAGAACCTTGTCCTCCGATGTCGGGTTGGCCTTTGAGAGTTGGATTCTCGGGAAGCCGGATCCGGATTTCCCGGTCTTCAAGGTCAGGGAAGTCTTGCTGTTCTTGTTGCCCGTGATGGTGATCGCATAGTCCTGGGCATCCTTCAGCAGAGGAATATGCACCTCGGAGGATGTGAGCCCGGTGATTGACTCCGTCTCTTCACCCTCGGCCTTCCATTCGACAGTCCAGCCGGAGGAGAGGTCGTCTTTCCAGCTCAGGATGATGTCGTGCTGGAATATGCTTGACTTGACATCCGTGATGTTGCCATTGCGCTCTGTCACAGATAATTTCACGGAACCATCCGCCGCGTCCAGCCTGATCGAAGGGATCTCGACCATTGTCTTCTTGCCGTTGGCGGCCAGAAAGTTAGACTGGCTGTCGCTGTGGATGGAGGTCACATTTTTCCCGCCCGGGAAGAAACAATGCGCCGGAATATACTGCGGCAGGTAGTTGTTCCTGGAGGCAGGATTGGAATATAATATCTTGTAGTGCTCGTTCCCGTGGACGATGTTCACGGCGTTGCCCATCCAGCTGTTGTACTCGTTCCGGACGTGATAGATCAGAAGCCCCCAGTCGGAGCTCTGTCCGTAGAAGTCGAGATATTCCTTCTTGTCCCACTCGTTCTTTCCCGCGCCTCGGCATTCCAGCAGGAAATAGTCCTCGTCCGCCTCGGTCTTGACGAGGTAGCCCTTGCCTTCCGTGATCGCCGGCAATGAATATTCCCCGCTCGTCTCCAGAATTTCCGGTTCCGACCAACCCATCATCCACCTTTCGAGGATGCTGAGCGCCGGGGGAGTGCGGCTGCTGTTGTTGTAGGTTCCGTAGGCCATAAGCGAGAAGCAGCCCGGCAGGTCGCATTTCGTGTCGTTGCCGTTTACCGTGTCGTAGAGATCCGGCCATCCGAGAATATGCCCGAACTCGTGGCAGAACGATCCGATGGCGGCGAGTGTGTTGTTTCCCGCAGATCCTGGCTCCAGCTCGGAGCTGCAAGCGTAGCCCGGAATCGTGACCCCGTCAAGCGTCAGGTTCTTCAGCCCGCTCCTGTGCGGCCAGATTCCGTTCGGGTCACCGGTGCTTTCCGCTCCCCCGGAATAGAACACGAATATGTCGTGCGCCACCCCGTTCTCCGCGAACTGGCTGAAATCCAAATCATTGTCGGCAAGACGGGCTACTTCGGCGACCATCTCCTCCGGTCTGTCCTTGTAATATGCCCTGTTCTTGGAGAGTCTGTACGGCCCGGCCACCGTGAACTCCGGATTGAACTGTCCGTTGGAGTTGTCATAGTAGTACTGCCAGACGCTTCCGGTCGCCCCACCTTTTGTGTAGTTCTTGGAATTCAATAAGTTGTAGAACGCCTCATTGCTTCCGTTAGTGAAAGGAAGGTCAGGATATTCAGCGAGGAGCACCAGCACTTTCTTGTTCCCGACCGGCTTCCAAGTGGTGCCTCCCAGAAGCGGAGGAATGCAATCCCCGGCATCCGCGGCGCGGGTTGCCAATGAATATGTCCGCGCAGCCTTTAGTCTCATTTGCAGGCCGGTCATCCGCAGCGGTCGCAGGTTTTTCCGCAGTGAGGTGCCAAGAATCCTGCGTTCCGAGTCGGTCAAACGGCTGGCATTCTTGGCCTTGACGGATGTCGGGACCAGAAGTCCGTTGGCGTCAAGTTTTGCGAAAGCCCAGTCTCCGTCCGCGTCCGCGGCGAGGGTGTAGCCTTCCTCCGAGGTTACATAATTGCGGAACTCGTCTCCGTGCACACGGACTCTGATTTCACTGCCGTCGCTTTGTTTCACAGTGATGAGTCCCGGGTACGCCGGGCCGGCGAGCAAAGGGCTTGATGTTCCGGCCTGCCATAATGATAGCAGGCATAGGGTCCAGATGAGAAGTTTTCTCCGGGTCATAAGTTGTTGTGTTGTTAACTTCGTTAAAGTGTACACAATTTCGGAAAATTTTGAAAAATGTGCAATAGGGACGAATGGAAAAATATTTACAGAATGAATATTTTATTGTTCATAATGTTCCGCCTCTTGTGAGGTCTGTTATGTCTGGCAAGAGACCACAAAGCAGGGGCGGTGATTGCGTTTGTCCATATTGTACATATTCAATATTCAGATATTCAATTATTTGGTGATTTTATCTGTCCGCTTTGGATGTGATATATTATGGATTCCCGCCGTAACTTTGCACCGTGAAAAATTGAAGAAGAAAATGAAAATATTTAGATTATTGCTGATTGCTGCGATGCTGGTCATCGGTGGAGCAAACGCCTCCGCCGCCCGTCCTATCTTGACGGGAAAGGACTGGAGGCTCTGTTGAGGTCAACCTCGGGATCCTCGATCGACAAGTTTGAGCTGATGGAGCATCCTTCCGCCAAGTATGACGCTGAGGGACAGGGAGGTATCATCAACATCAAGACGAAGCGCAACGCCTTGTCCGGGCTCAACGGCGAGATCGGAACCGATGACGGAGGAATGTACTTCGGAGAGACCGGCCCTTCAGCCAGTGATGCCGAGACCCGTTTCAAGTACCGTGAGAACATCGGCGCCGCCTACCTGTCCCTTGCCGCGCAGTTCGGCCCGAAATGGACCGCCAAGGCCGGATTGAGGGGTGAATATACCAACTCGTTCGGGGATTGGATCTCGGCCGGGGACGAGAGCCGTCGCAGCTACTTTGACCTGTTCCCGACAGCGTTCGTGGGATTCAACCCGTCCGCCAGCCTTAGGTTCGCGCTTTCCTACACAAGGAGAATCCAACGCCCTAGCTATATGGCCCTGAACCCGGTTGAGAACTACATCGATGCGCACACCTACAATGTCGGCGACCCGGATCTGCGCCCTGCATATTCAGACAAGGCTTCGCTGAGCGCCGGATTCGGCCAGCACTTCTCGCTCGCCGCGTCGTTCAGTCACACCGGCGGAATGTTCTCGCAGCTTCCTGAGCTCAAGGAGAACGGCGACCAGCTTCTGATCTGGACCAACTACGGCAGACAGAATATGACCGCGCTGACTTTCAATGTGACGGAACTGCCTCTGGCCAAGTGGCTTGCCTGGACGTTCAGCACCACAGGGTTGTATTCATCCGCCAAGACAGCCGACAGGGAAAGCAACGATTCCTTCACCCTTTCCTGCTACACCTGCTTCACATTCATCCTCCCGAAAGACTGGAAGGTGCAGCTGGACGGCTTCTACCGCTCGCCGATGGCATACGGCTACTTCAAACTGCACGATCTCTATTCTATGAATATCGGAGTGAAGAAGACGATGCTTGACAACCGTCTTGTCCTCACGCTCAATCTGGACGATGTCCTCCGCAGTTCCTGCACCAACCTTGATTGCCTTGGCTTCCGCTCCAGCACCGTGCTCGGTGATGTGAACAGCTCGTTCATAGGTCAGAAATATTACTCCCAGGTCGCTCACATCGGCCTTACCTGGCATTTCGGCAAAGCCCAGCAGACCCGCGCCCGCAAAGTCGGCAGCATCGACGAAGCCTCCCGAATCGGCGGCGGCAAGGGCCTTGGCGGGAAATAGAATATTCACTGTTCAACATTTAGAAGCTGTTTTGAATTGTTTGAAATGTTCTTTGAGGTGAAAAATCTTCATTTTCTTCCCGCTTCTTCAGTCAGATAGCACCGCTATCTTCCTTGGAAGAAGCGGTCGAAACTGAAGTTTTTCACTCTCAAACCTTCAAACAAACAATTCAAAACAGCTTCTTAGAAGATGTAAACCGGATATTTTCGGAAATTTACTTAACTTTGTGTTCAGGCAAACGCCGATTGGACTAACCAGCGGATGACCACATGCTTGTGAAAAGTTATGGTGAGAAAGTTTCCTGCGATTATATTCATTGTCTGTGCTTGTGTGGCCTCTTCGTGCGGCCGTGGAGCCAGACTCCCTGAGGATTTGAGTCGGGCTGAGAGTCTTTTGGACTCCCGGCCTGACAGTTCTTTGATCATTCTGGATTCCGCTTCATATTCGGAGTCCTCCGGCCGCTATCTCTATGCGTCCTACTGTCTGTTGAGGACGTTCGCGGAGTACAACGCCTACAAGCCGGGGATTGACGAGGGGGTGATGAATGTCGGGGTTGATTATTTCCTGAAATACGGCAACCGTGACCGGAAGGCGCAGGCGTATTATCTTAGGGCGGTCGTCCGCGAGGACAACAAATCGGGGAACCAGGCGGATTGGGCCAATGATCTACTTCTCGCCACAAAAGAGGTTAAAGGCTCTGGCAATCATATGCTTGCGGCGATGATCAACCTGCGCTACGCTGTCGTGCTTAATGACCGCAAGTGGTATGACGCATCTTTGCCTTATCTGGAGAAAGGTTTGGAGGAGGCTGAGAAGGCGGGTTCGCTGGCGTTTCAGGTGACGGCTCTGATCAATCTGTCGCACCGTGCGTTGTTCCTTGGAGACGAGAACAAGGACTATTCGGAGGCCATTGAATATGCCAACCGCGCGGCGGAGATCTCCAAGGGAGAAGATAATGACTATGCCCGTGCTCTTTACAATCTCGGAGCGTGCTACAGCCGTAACGGTCAATTCGATAAGGCTTTGGAATGCGCCTCGACCGCTGTCCGCGCGCAGGAAAGGCTTTTCAGGGAAGGAAAAAGAAAGGCCCGTGTGCGTTACGCTGTCCTTGCGGATGCTTTCCGTAAAATGAATATTCCTGATTCGGCGTTGTTCTACGCCGCAAAAGAGATGGAGGCTTCGGATCTGATAGCGAAGCTTTCAGGTTCACAGCTTTCTTACATTGTCTATCGTGACCTGCTTGATGATAAAGAGAATGCAGTCAAGTATCTGACCATCCATAATGAGATCAAGAGCCAGTTGGAAGCGTCTCAGCAGAACGACAGGATCATCGAGAACAGTGTAGAGGCCGGGAAGGCGGACATCCGTTCGTCGAGAAGCCGTATTTTAGGCACTGCTGTGGCTGCGGTGTTGTCCCTGATTGTGGCGTTGTACTTGATCGTACGTATGTTCAGGAGGCGTCTGAGGAACCGTGATGAGGCCATCGAGCGGAAAGACAGCGAGATAGGGGAGAGCAAGACATTGCTTCACGAGAGCGAGTCGGAGCGCAGCGAGTTGCGTTCGGTGCTGATGTTCAAGGACAAGCTGGTGATGTCGCTCCAGCAGAACCCGCGCTATCTGTCCGATGCCGAGTGGGGAAGGCTGGAGAAGATTCTGGATGATGTCTGCAACCGTTTCACCGAGCGTCTGAAGTCTTCGTTTCCGGGTCTTACCGCCGCTGAGCTGCGCATCGCCGTCCTGCTCCGTTTCGGTTTTTCCGGCAAACAGATGGCTGCAATGATGGGAATATCCCCGACCTCCGTCACGAAAGGCAAGCAGCGTCTCAAAGCCCGTGTCGCCTCCGCCCTTCCGGAAGGCACCTCCATCGACGAGTTCATCGCCACGTTCTAAGTCTAGAATCAAACGAACGTCAGGGGAAAAATCAAATTGCAGATTTTGGTAACGTGCAAAATCTGCAATTTGCCTTTTTTCCCCTGACGTCACACATTATTTCTAAAGTAAGATATAGAATTATTTATCTTTCAAGTAACAGAAATATATCCTTATCCGCTCACTGAGCTTGTCGAAGTACCTCTTTGTCCATGGCCTTTACTGTTATGTTCTTGAATATTAGATAATTACTATGTGCCTTTTGTCCTTGTCACACCCATAGCCGCAAGCGTTTTCCGTAGTACCTTTGCCGCTGTGATTCAGATAAGAATTAATAATTTATAATGTATGAAAAAGTTAGCGAAACTGTTTTTGGGATTCTCCATAGCCGCGATAGGCGTGCTGTGGATTCTGAACGTCACCGGAGTGATCGGCTTCGACATATTCTTCCGTGGCTGGTGGACACTCCTTATTATTCTGCCTTGCACCGCACACCTGATCGCCCATCCTAACTGGGGATCTTTCAGCGGCATAGCCCTCGGAGCGATACTGCTGCTTCAAGCGCAAGGCTATATTGACTGGTCGGTGTTCTGGAAACTGTGCCTCGCGATCATATTCATCGCTTTCGGCATTATGTTGATTTTTTCCAAGAGCGGCCGTCCGGAGAGTTGGAACTGCCACGACTCCAGAGGAGGTTGCTCGATCATCTCCCGCGATGGAAGGAATATCCTGAAGATCTCATCGGCTTTTGGCGAGCAGAATCATCGTGTCGAGGCTGAGGAGTTTGACGGGGCGGACATAGAAGCCTCTTTCGGCTCAGTCCGCTTGGATCTCCGCAACGCCATATTCAATGATGATGTGGAGGTTCGGGTGAAGGCAAGTTTTGCAGGTGTGGGAATATATGTCCCGAAAGATGTCAATGTGGATGTCCGTTCCAATTCCGCCTTCGGTGGCGTGAACGACAAGACCGCCGACCGCCTCCGTCAGCAGTCAGGCTCCCACACCATCCTCATTATCGCCGAATGCTCCTTCGCCGGAGTCGAGGTGATGTAGGCTATTTCTCCGAACCGAGAATCTGCGTAGTATGATCCTTGGTGTTGACTTTTCCGATGGCATCGATGATAATTCCGTCCTCATCGATCACATAGGTAGTCCTCAATGTCCCGTATGACTCCTTTCCGTAGAGCTTCTTGAGCCCCCAAGCCTCGTAAGCTTTCAGAATGGCGCATTCCGGATCGCTCACCAGATGAAACGGCAGAGAATATTTCTCTATGAATTTCCGGTGCGAGGCCTGTGAGTCCTTGCTGACACCAAGCACCTGATACCCAAGCGCAAGATACCGATGATAGTTGTCCCGCAGGTCGCAAGCCTCCGCCGTACATCCCGGAGTGCTGTCCTTCGGATAAAAGTAAAGCACAAACTTCTTTCCCTTGAAATCATTGAGACTTACCTCGTTGCCATTCTCATCCACACCAACGAACTCCGGTGCCTTTGTACCTATCTCCAACATATTCCTGAATATTCGTTAATAATATAATCGTTAAACTTTCCGTCAGCAATTTTTGTGCAGCGGTCTATTTCAGTCCCTCGCAGGTAGCCTTGATGACCTCCGCCACTTCCTCCCGGTTGTCGATGTTGACTTGATACATCGCCTTGGCCCCCTCGTAAGGAATCGCCTCCGGCATCCCGAATCTCTCGTTGGTCTTGGTCTTCTTGACCAGAACCCTATTGTCGTAGATTCCTCCGAAATATTTCCCCTGCCAGTACAGCAGAAACTCTCCCATCATCGGCTTAGTGCAAATCCCCTCAAGCAGCCCCATCTGCTCCACCGCGAAATCCCTGTAATCCTTGCTTGTCATATTACTTCTTTTGTTGCGCAAGCGCTTCCACATACACTTGGGCAAGTCCAGTGCACATGACAATAAATTCTGTCCATTAACAGCCATAAAGATAGTAGTTTTAGTTGGTTAAACAAATTGTTGCCTCTATTATATTCGTTATTTGGATGTAGACAAACACGCTGATGTGATTTATGCCTCGCCGAAATCAGATGTGTATTCCATTGCATATGAGAATGGTCAGAAAGAAGTTTTCAGAGCGAATGACGACATATCCGAGAGTCTTATTGATGGTCAGATGACATACAATAGTTGGCGGGGAGACGTTAGTATAAATGGTGTCCGCATTGATGCCAGCCGATATTTATCACCTGAAGATTACCGTCGATACAAATCTGGACGCTTATTTGAGACCACGGGCTCCATTATGATCGGTGTTGGTGCTGGATTCGCTTTAGGATGGCTTGTCGGTTCTGCCGTAGGTGGAGGTCTTGATGAAGACGGTACTGTATATGGTATCTGTGCTGGATTGGTTCTATTGGGGCTTCCTCTGGATTTAGTAACATTCAAAAAATAACCTGCATCATCTTAAGGAATCTTTTCGGTCTAGATCTCTTTTCTCATCAGTCATGTGCCACCGGCACACTCCTTCTTCAAAAAAAGATCTATCCTCGAAAATCTTCTCTTAATCTGAAGCAACTTATTATTTTCATGTTCCTTAGTGGGTTCGTCTATGATAAAGAAATCCATAAGGAGTTTCAATTCCGCTAATGGGTTTGCCGAGAGAAATATTGAAGTTGACCTTGGTGTACAGAATTACGGTTTAGGACTCGCTTTGAAATTTTGAGTAAGTCTTTCCCTGAGTCGGATATGAGGATATTAGTGGCTTTTCGCCATGCAATTTGCCTTTTTGCCAAGTTGTGGCTGTGCATTGCTGTGTTGCATAATCGCCGTTGAAAGTAATATTCGTGTGTGTGTCTGAGTCTCAGCTCCATAATGTGGAATGTCAGTCAAGCTCATATATCATTTCCTAAATTAAACTCACGTCCTCCAAAAGCGTGAATATGACAGGAATACGCTCGTGAAGGGAGCGTTGTCCTTCTAAAAGCGTGATTTACATAAGTTAACGCCTGTGAAGGAGCGTTCGTTCAACTGGACTACACATCCATTCTCCTTGGGAAATTATATATCTGTTGACTTATCTTTCCACTTATCGTACCAACGTCCAGATGATTGCCAGCAGCCAAATTCACACAGATAACAGTGTCGTTAATGGCATATAGTGCCTTTAAGATTAGCTATGCATAATATACTGTGGCTTTGCGGACCATTCCATAATATGCCCATAACGCTTAGGTGCGAGAACATATTCACACTGGTTTCTCGCACCTGGAAGTTCTGAACACAAATAGAACGCCTTGCACCGAGGCCACCGACTCACAGGTGTGTGAATATACTCGCACCTAGAACACTAACTATCTGTTTGTCAGAGGGATGCTGTTTTAGGTACGTATGATTTTTCATACTTGGAAGAATGATCTCCATTTGCTTTATTGAACAGAAAAATATACGGCCGAATGCCTTCCTGTTTATCAAATATACCGGGACACACCGTATGGTATAGGAAGTGCTCTTCTGGTGTGCCAAATGAACTAAGAGGCAAGAAGCAACATTCCTGATTCTCATTCACCAACCTTGGCGTGTGGTATAATCGACTCGGATCCAAGTGGCTGTTGTTCCGGGTGAAAAAAGGAGCGTTTGACACCCGAAAAGTCATTACAAATTGGGGTCGGGTGCAGAAAGCCACTTTTTTCACCCGATGAATAGGCCCGAAATCTTCTTCCTTTCCTTGTCTGTTAGTTTATTGTATGACTACGATGAAAATTAAGCCCTTGACATACAAATTATCGCATCGGATGTCGACAGGCCGCAATTACTTAAACATCAGTACTATAAAACAAAAAAAACATATAGTAACCAAACCTAAATAGGACTGGCCGAGGCGAGTATGGATCTCCTTTTCAACGAAGGTCCCGATTCAATCTCCTATATAGTAACCTAAACTGGCCGTGGCAATGGAATGGTGGGCTGGATACTTCCAGCCTACATAGTTCCCAAAAATAAAAACTGGCCGAAGAAGTTCCCCCGGCCAGCCTGAGTTAGGATATTCAGAAAGATTACTTCTTTTCAACATAGGCGCAGATGACACCCCAGAGGGAGAAGTCGTTTTTGTACTCGACCTCAAGCTCCTGCTCGACACCGTTCTTCCAGAGGTAGGCGATGTTGATCGGGTTGTACTCAGAGTCATAGCCGGCGTTTTCGTTACCGGCCACATAGATGTCATTTCCTGCGACAGCGAGACCAACGCCTTGGCAGAGAGTCGTTTCGGCGACTTTCTGTGCGCCTGCTGATGTCCAGATGTAAGGGCAGATGTCCTTGGCTGAGTTGGTCTCGGTCATGTTCCCTTCGATGACATATTCTCCGTCCTTGACGTAGAGGCCGGTGACCTCTGTTCCGACGTAGTCGGTGAAATCCTGTGCCACACCGTCAATCCAAAGGACGCCTTTCCATCTTCCGCCTGACTCTTTCTCGGATCCGGCCGCATAGACCTTCCCGCCATCGATGCAGATGGCGTTCACCTTAGCTACCGTGCTGCCGCTTGTAAGGCTCTGAGCCACACCGTTTTTCCAGATGGTGGCAATGCCACCCTGCTTGTTGCTGGCCGGCTGCACATATCCACCGACATATACATTCTTGCCATCGGAATAGATGCAGTACGCCAACGCGTCAGTCTTACCGTCCGTAAGGTATTGAGGCTGACCGTCTGTCCAAAGGATGGCCCAGCCTGTCATAGTCAGGAGAGTCGAATCCCGCGGCATAGACCTTCCCGTCAGCGACAGTCACCGCAATCGGGGATGTGGAATATTTCCCGTCGCTGATGACGGTCTTTTCCGCCTTGTCTTCCTCACCTGCCTTGAATTTCCAGATCACGCCGACATTCTGGTGATAAGGCTCATAGTAACCGTCATCCACAAGGTCACCTGTCGCCTCGCAGCCCGCGATGTAGATAGTCTCGCCGTCAGCATAGGCTCCGTTGCAGAAAGCGTCATAACTCCCGTCGGAGAGGAGGATCCTCTTGCCGTCCTTCTAGATTGTCGCATAGTAGTAGCCCTTCCCTGGAACGGCTTCCTGTCCGACCGCATAGACAACGGTATCTTTAGGTGTAACAGGAACTTCCGGTTCCGGATCGGGTGTCGGTTCCGGTTCGGGAGTGTCAGGATTGTCCTTCCCGCAGGAAACCATCACCGCGGAAACAATGCAGCAGAGCGCCGCCGCAAAAAACATTTTACGTCTCATAGTTGTAATAAATTTGTCAGGTGTCTTCCAAAGAAACTTCAGCTCCTTGCAAAAAGCTTTGGAATCTTGGAGCACCGTTGTTCGTTTTACAAAAATCAGCTTGGCACGGGGATGCCATATCTCAGCCTTTCCCCGGATTGGAAACATAATCCCATCCGGCAGCGTAAAGTTTGTGAAAATATCTTGAATATGCAAGGGTTTTCACGATTGGCAAGTGCCGTGAAGAACCGGCCAGAGTTGGTGTGTATGTTCTCTCTATAAATTAAAGGAAATATATATAAGTTGACTATCTTCCTCCGTATCGTGCCGACATCCAAGCGTTTGCAGGCATACAAAAAAAACTCACTAAGGTAACTGTATCTGTTAATGGTATATAGCGCCTTCAAAACCAACCAGACATAATATTGTGCGGATCTAAGGCTCGGCATACCATAATATGCCGTAACGCTCAGGTGCGCGAATATATTCATACCTGGAATATCAACTCGTTAGCAATCAAGTAAATGCCGTTTCAGGTGCGAATGGTTTCTCGCACCTGGAAGTCCGGAACGCCAATAGAACGCCCTGTACCGGGGGCACTGACTCTTAGGTGTGTGAATATATTCATACCTGGAACACCAACTCGTTGGTTGTCAACTGAATGGCGCTTTAGGTACGCATGGCTATTTCATACATGGAAGACCGGTCCCCTATTGTTTTTGGACAGAAAATGTACGTGATGAGGCCTTTGTATGCACCGAATATACAGGGGTGTACCATTGGTGCAGGAATGCACTTTTGGTGTACCAACAAGGATAAGACGTCTGGTTTTGGTTAGGGGAAGAAAACTGTGGCCGAAAAGTGGGTGACATTCCTGATTCACGTTCATCAACCTTGGGCGTGACGTTGTCGGTTCAGATTCAAATAACTATTATTCTGGGTGAAAAAGGAGTGGTTAGACCCCCGGAGAGACATCCCAGATTGGATTCGGGTGAGAAAAGCCACTTTTTTCACCCGATGCATAAGCCAGGGATCTTCCGCCACACCTTGTCATATTATATGACTACGATGGAGATTAGGTCCTTTACATACAGATTCTTATGCAGGAATATCAATAACTCACAATTGTTTAAATATCAGTGTTACAAGAGAAATGTTGGCCAACTCCTATATGGTTTCCAAAACAAATGTTAGTCAACTCCTATTATAGTACCCTAAATTAATGCGCAACTAGTAGAAATCACGGAATTTTTATGTAAGTTTGGCTTTATAAAAAGGCATTCGCTTATGCTTGATACTGTTATCACTCTCATCATCCCGTTCTTCTGTGCCTCATTGGCGTTGTGGGGAAGCGTTTTTTATGAAAAGGAAGGTTGGCGCGAGGCTGGCCGCATCCGCCGGACTGGCGCTGTCCGTGGATAAGGTGATGCCGACGTTGAGGAAGATGTGCTCACGGGAGATGCTGGACGAAAGTATTCTCAAATATTCATTGGCCTTGGCCTACACAGGAATATTGTCCCTTATGGTCGCCGCGTCATTCTATATGGTGGTGATCGACGGCCTTATGGGTAATACGGGCGGTTGGTTGCCGGCGGCCGGGTGCGTCCTGACTGGCTTGTTGCTTGCCGCCCCGACACTGAGCCTTGGCATTTTCGTCATAAAGAATTTCTGGTGGCTCGCCCTTGCGGTTCTTGCAGTCCTTGCAGTCCTTGCCGTGATTGGCGCCATTGTCGGCGGAGTCTCTTCAGGCGGCGTCAGCGCATCCTCGCAAGGCGATGTCTTTGTGGACCGATATGGCAATGAATATATCAGCACCTCCGCCCAGTTCCGCATCTATGGCGGCGACGAGACCTGGAACACCAGCAAGAAATACCACATAAAAGGCCAGAGCGGCACCTTCTACCGCAAAATCAAATGAGTTTCACCGTGCAATTTGCAAACCGAATTATGACTTAGTTGTTTTTAAACTGTTTTGTTTTTGATTGTGGTCGGAAGTTTAGACCAGAATATAGCCTTCTTGTTCATAACAACGGTGGTATCTCATTATCATATCGAACAACGGCTTGATACGAGAATCAGCTATATTCAAAGATTTGAACTTATTATACTGCTTGTTGAATAACGATTCATTGCCGTGCTTTATTCTGTCTTCGATGTCGTCCGGAATAAGCATAGAAGCTCTGTCTCCTAATCTGGAATAAAACTCTGTCTGGTAGATGTTAATGCCAGCAAGATCAAAATCTCCGAAATGAATATATCTGTTGGGTATTCGTTCCAACCATTCATAGAGTGCGGAGTTCTGTGGATATCTGCATACGAAGATGTACTTTCCTCTTGAGAATAAGTTCGTTAGCTCCGAAAGACTATTGAAATTCTCTAAGTTCTCGATTCCTACGACAATTACATCTTCTGGAATGCTTAAGGTTTCAGGATGATAGATGAAAAATGACATCCCGCTATGTGGGGTAAGCGAGATTGTCTGCCTATCAATGATTACCTCCACCGGTTCGATACAATTGACCAAGAAACCACGCAGAGTGTTAACCTTTAATGTTTTTGAGTCACCTGTTTTATTTACCAACGCTTGTCTGGTAAGATTATCGGAACGCAATTCCATCCATTCGTCGATGGGAACACCGCAAGTGAACAGATCCCTGATGAGTTGATCACATAGCTCCGGATTCTGAACACGGATCTTCTTACGGATTCCGTTTGTGCTGATGGAGATGACATTCTCGTCCAGAAGCGGTCTTGTAATCCATTCAGGAAGCGCTGTCCAAGATAAAGTCTCCCCGGATAGAATTCTTTTGAGCCTCTGCGCTTGTGAGGTTGTAAGTCTGTTCTCTGACATAACAATCAGTCTAAATGGCTTATGAGAGGGATTACACGCGTCCTGCTATCATTGTCTTTTTCAAGTAGGTAGGTGTACTTGTAGTCCTCCGCGTTGAAAGTTGTCGGAGAACTGTTTACCAGTAGGATATTCCTTTTGTTTGCGAACATTAGTATTCCTTTGACATTGTTAGGATGCAGTTTGCCGATCTCATCCATCATACAATGGATCCTGAAATCTCCAAACTTGCGGGAAGCCCTTTCCTTGAATACATTGATAAGCATAATGTTGATCATAGCTTTGACAAGAATGTCCGTTCCGTCAGAGCCGACATTGGATATTTTCTCCACCCACCCTGTGTCATTGTCGTTTTCTACAATTCTGAATTCAAGTTTGAACGAATCCGAGAGGTCAAGAGTCTTGGTCGATGGCTCGTTCTGTAGCGCTTTCATAAAGCGCATCAGATAATCCACCGCTTTTGTGTTGACTTCGGAGCGGTCTCCTTGGGAAAACAAGTCTATCTCGCCCATATTGTATTGGTTCTCCTCGTTGAACTCCTTAATTGTCAACAAAAGTTGGACAAGGCGGTTTTCGCTTGCCAATTGCCTCAATGAGATATTCTTGATGGCTCCGACAAAATTGTCTTTGCAGAAATCATCGTTTATCTCATTGATAACCTTGTTTATCTCGCTTCTGTTTTGCGTCAGGTCGGAAGTCTCTTTTGCAATGCGTCGAATAATGTCAGTATAACGTTCGCTGATGCGTTTTTGGAACTCTTGAAGCATATCATTGGATATGAATGAGTCCAAATCTGACGCAAAGTCCATATATTCTTGATCGGTAACCATCCCTGTCTTGAAGTTGAAAAGGTTTCGGGGTGAGAATCCATCTTTAAACACAGTTACAGCGCTTTTGAACGCTTTCATATCGTTTTCTCTTGAAATGATTCTCGACCTCAAATCATTTGTGATCTCACGGCAAGACTTGCCGGAGATTTGCTTTTCTCTGTCCGTCTGTTCCGAATGAGGATTTAGCATAGGATCATCGAGAAAGTTGTTCGCCTCAAGAACGTTATCACTGATTGTTTTCAGTCGTTCTTTTTCATCACTGATTTCTTTCAGGAGCCTTTCCCTTTCCGTTTCCAATCTATCCTTGCGCAATCGGAATCTCTCGTCAAGATTCTTTACTTTAGCTTCGACTTCCTTCCTCTCATTGCAGAAACCTTCCTCGTTGTCAAAAAGTTCGCGTTTGTCTTTTTCGTAATCAGAGACATCGGACCGGTGACTCTTGATAAAAGAAAGCTCATTGTCAATCTCACGGATCATAGTTTCATACCGTTTCATAGAATCTACATCCGCGCCGGCGTTCTTCAATTCGAGTAGTCTTTCTTTGTTGTTCTGATCCAATGCAATGTCAAGGTCACTGTCTAACTGCTTCAGCCTCATCTTAATGTCATTCTCTTTTTCTTTGAAATCTAATTCTATGACGGACAGTTTTGCATCAGTCGCCTTTTTTGCTGTGGCGATCTTCTTGTTCAGCACCTCTTTACATTGTGCAAGAGCCGCTTTCGCAAGTTCAAGCCTATTATTAAAGTCTCCGATTCTATTCTCTACGGCATTTAACTCTTTGTCTTTCTTATCTTTTCCAGCCTTCTTCAGATCATTGATCTCGACATTCAACTTCTTGATGGCTTCATTACTTTCATAGCAACGCAAGCCGACTTCCTGAATCCTGACATCAAGGGCCTTTGCTTTCCGGTTGACTTTGTTGACAATTGCGTTTTTCTCTGCCTCACGTTCATTTATCGCATTATCAAGAGCTTTGTCTATTTCCTGTTTCCTCTGTTTAGCCTCGTTCAGTCTGCCTTTCAGAATCTCAGGAGTTAGAATTTCCCTCTCAACATTGGCAAGATCCAAAGTTATTCCGAATATATTCTCTGAATATTCCACTCTTTCAGGGGACAATGATTTGCTGTAAAGGATATTCCGCTCGTCTATCACCTTTCCGATATTCTCCTCCCAGCCAGAAACATTTTCGGACAGCCATTCGCATAGGGAGCCTTTGTAACCATCAAGAACACTGTTGATTTCGTCAATGTTTTTCTTTGTCACTGCGGATTTGCCGGTAAGTTCTGAGATGAGTGCATTGTATTTCATTTCGCACTCTTTCATCAACATTTCTCCCTCCCGTTTGATGGATTCTTTTTCTCTATGCAAAGATTTTTTCTCAGCATCAGATTCTATGATGACCTTGTCAAGTGTCTTTATCTCAGTTTCTTTATCGCTGATTTCCCTTTCGTAATACTTGGTTCTGGCAATACGCTCCCTACGAACTCTTTCCGCTGTCAGTTGTTCCATTATCCCGGAGACAGACTCTTCCGAGACTTTGATCTCTTCCGCCGACAGGGACCTTATGTTGTCCTCTGTTTTCCTGCCATCGGCGATGATTCGCTCTTTTTCTTCGGCTTTGTATGCTCTGGCATCGGATAGTTCTGCGTTCAGAATATTCTTTTTTTCGATCGTGGCAGAACGAAGAGAATCTTCGATATGCTTGTATTTCAGTGAAATGTCCTTGCTGCCGGATGTGAGTTCCCTGAGGATGGCTTCAGTGTTGACTTTCTCAGAGATCAATGAATCTTCCTGCTTGACACGGCTGATGATCTCGGATATCCGCATATCTTCGTATTTGCGCTTCCGCTTTCTGCTTTCGTTGATCTTGTCGCCAAGAATATTGATGGACTTTTTCAAAGAGTCCAACTCTTTGTTGTATTTTCCGGTCTCTTCGGAAATGAGCCGCTCCGCACGTTGAAGTTCCGATGAGGTCTCTTCGATGCGTCTTTCTATCTCCGGCTTGCTTTCAAGGCATTGCCTTAGCGCATAATTCAATTCCTCACGAAGCTCACGGATATGCTTCCGTGAGTATAGGATAGCGTTGTATTTCCTCAAGACATCTCCAGCCTGAATTGTTTTTCTGTTCGTGCCGTTAGCCTCTTTCTTGAGCCAGAGGTAGATGTCATTGTACTCATTCTCAAAATCACGAATCTGATTTCTGAAATAATCAAGGTCAATGCTTATGTTATCGTCTGTCATTGACTTGATGATTGTGTCCTTTATGAAATCGGCGTCCAGCTTGGTGTTAAGAAACACGTTTTGGATGGTTCGTGGAATATTTTGATATTTGGAACTTTCGACAATGGCATATTTCCGGAAATCAACCAATTCCGGTCGCCTGTTGTTGCCATAGATGATATCGCGGAACAGTTCGAATGTGGTCACTTTCCTTGACGGTTGGGTTCCGCTTGACTCACTGATTCGATGTCTGATTTCAGCCCAATCTTCATAGACTTTGTTGCCAAGACCGATGAACCAATTTCTGTCGTATGGGGCATCAACGAATCTGTAGCAGATACGTCCCATTGATTTAGAGACGATTATGCAATAGACCCCGTTTTCTCGTTCCACTTCGTAGATTATGTGTGAGTTGGAAAACGGAAAATAGAAAGCATCGAAATTCTTTTTCTCTTTGGGAATTCCTAGATGGATAGGGGAGGCGTTGTAAAAGAATAGGATAGCGCGTAGGATCGTGCTTTTCCCTACGCCTTGGGTCCCTATGAAATGCACATTGCCGTCAAGTCTTGTCTCGGAATACGGAATATTCGCGCTGTTTATGAATATGATTTTACTTAGATTCCTCATTGTCAGCCTCCTCCGTTATGTCAATCTTTTGAACTATTTCCTCAATATAGCCGAATGAATTCAGCACTTTGTAGCGCCCCTCGATCTCATTCTCGATTTCAATGAATCCTTCGCGCATAAGGTCGTTGATGAGAGCGTCTATCTTGTCCTCATTGCTGCTCTTCCCTGAAAACATTTTGGAAATCAGATTCTTCAGTTCCACATTACACGAAAATTGGACGAGGATGTCGGCTTTCGTGAATGTGAACCCAGAACCAAACAGGGAATTGAATGACTTTAGAAACGAGAGGTTGTCAATCCATTTCATCAATGACTTTATCTTGGATTCAAGATCCACCTTGGACATAGGTCTGGTGAAAAACCAGTATCCGTTTCCTCCTTCAAGCGAATATCCAATCTGGATGAAGAAGTCGTAGTATTCCTGAAAGTTGTCTTCAATATCATCGAACCAATGCTGCTGGGTCTTGTCCAGACTGTTGGCTGAGATGAATTTCCCTTTTGAGAGAGTCTCGAATATTTCTGTGGTGTATCTCATCTTTTCTGTTACCTAACATTAACGATTGGATATTCAATGCCTCCGGATCTTTCATATTCATCGGTGAAGTTGAGGCTGTCTGAGAATATTGAAGCGATCTGACAGAATAGTATTATTCTTGTGTCGTCAGAAACCGGTGTATGATATTCATAATTCCAAACGAACTTGAACAAGTTGTGTCCCGTAGCGGCGAAGGCATTGAATATTCCTTTAATATTAAAGGAATCATTGATTCTTGGCTCGTCCATCAAGTATGATTCAGGGATGTCGACAGCCATTCTCCCACGAGTGGAATGCCTGTTCCCAATCTCTTTTACAACCTTCAGTATGACTTCTTGAACATCGTCGTCATTTTGCATCCTCTCCAGAGAGAGCCTGCGGTTCAAGGTCCTTATTTCTGGCTCGAATATCACAGGATTCATTTCGGATGCTATCTGCCGGATGTTTGTCACGTCCTCAAGAATGAGTTGATCCTTAAGGTACCTAAGGCGACGGGCTTTCTCCAGAAGCTTATTCTGGTATTCGATCAAATTCAGGTAAGAGATGATCTGCCGCTCAATTTCAATCAGATTGTGGTAAGAGTCTTTCATCTGGAGACGCACATCATTGACGACGCTCCTCATCTGATTATCCATCGCGACTGTAAAGAAAGTGTCTTCATCGTCGATGACCCGCTCGGCACTGTCAATCAGCGAGGATATCCCTTTACGTTTGTCATCCAGATTCTCAAGCTTCTTCTTTTTGATTTTGTAGTCAGGCTCATTCTTGTACGTTCTGTCAATATTCCTTTTTACATCGATGACGTTCTTCTCTGTAGCCAGAGCGATTCTTTTCAACGCCCTTCTGACCTCACTGGAATATTTATACTTATCTTTTTCGCTTCCAGAACTCATCCAATATCCGATGTTCTCCTTGAGGTGAGTGATGTAGTCCTGAACGCTTGAGACATTGATCTCTTCATTGATCTGAAGAACCTCTTCGAAGAATTGTACATAGATGTCCTCCATCTCCAGAAAGTCTCCGCTTTCACGGATAACCTCATTCTCAATCAGATATTTAATACGCTCTTCCTTGTAGTCGGTTAACTCCAAGGCGTAATCATATCTGAAAGAAAGTGCGTTACGCTTGGCGAATAATTCATTCAGCAGTTTTTTCTCCCTGTCAAGACAACGTGTCAGTTCATCTATGTTATGAAAAGTACTCATTACCAGTAATCATCGTTCTTCAAATATAATGAAAAAACCAGGCAATTATATACGAGTTGATGACAAAATATTGTAATTTATTAATTTTCAACATATTGCCTAGTTGGCGGCGAGTCTCTTATAATTGCCTTAAAATTTACCCCACATTCTCTAAAAGCGGGAATATGACTGAAAGACGCTCGTGAAGAGATCATTATCCCCCTAAAAGCGTGGTTTACACAAATAGATGCCTGTGAAGGTGCATTATTAGTTCATTTAACTGACAATACACTTCATCTCTCATAGGAACATATAATAGAAATTATATACCTGTTGACTATCGTTCTTCATATCGTACCAACGTCTGAACGGTTGCGAGCAGCAGATAACTGTGTTTATTAATGACATATAATAGCCAGACCTAATATAGTGCGGTTCTGAGGTTCCACTGACTATTCCACAATATGCCCATAACCCTCAGGTGCGCTTGGTTTATCGCACCAGGAAGAGTTGGATCTCGTGGGACAAAAACGTACGGCGAAAGGCTTATACACGTGTATAAAATGGCCTAATATTTTTGATTCACGTTCACCAACCTTCGCGTGTGGCAAAGTTGGTTTAGACGCGAAGGGTTATTATTCCGGGTGAAAAAAGGCGCGTTTGTGTCTTTCCCTGAAAAAAGTGGTTCTTCCGCAATTTAGTTGAAGCACAGGTCGCTGAAGACCATTTTTCGTTT
>OIZX01000382.1_pt1 | contig 31167 bp, 23 predicted proteins | sample 1588621 | NCBI WGS metagenome assembly OIZX01 (sample SAMN03283276) | human gut metagenome | biome: human-associated habitat; material: feces | host: Homo sapiens | place: Peru | collected 2012 | reverse complement strand
GAATGATATTTTCCAAGAATACCGTCAAAGATGCAGCAAGACTCTCGCTTGCACGCTGGTATAACAAAGTGGACGACTCTGGTTTTAAGAGTTTCAATGTTATTGCCGCCACGCTTTACGAGCATTATGATGAAGTCTTGAACTTCTTTGTTAATAGGGCAACTAATGCTTTTGCAGAGTCATTCAATGCTAAAATTAAGGCGTTTAGAGCTGCTTTAAGGGGAGTAACGGATATAAAGTTCTTTCTTTTCAGACTTACAAAGCTATATGCTTAATCCCCCTGGTTTATCGGGTGAGCCTTTATCATTAGCTTACTATATTTATCTTTTTTTATTGCATAGAGGGATACTTATCTCATTTTTTATTTATAAATTTGCAGAAAAGAAACTAATGAAATCGTTAAGAGAACTATACAGAATAGGTAAAGGTCCTTCGAGCAGCCACACTATGGGTCCTGAAAAGGCTGCTAAGTTATTTTCAGAGAAACATCCTGATGCTGCACGCTATGAGGTAACTCTATACGGAAGCCTCGCTGCAACAGGCAAAGGTCACCTTACCGACAAAGCCATAAAGGATGTGCTAAAACCTTTGGCTCCAGTAGAGATTATATGGGAACCACAAATAGAATTGCCTTACCACCCTAATGGTATGCAATTCAAAGCCTTCGATGCCCAAGATAAGCTTATAGACGATTGGACTGTCTATAGCGTAGGTGGTGGCGCTCTTTCTGAGGGCGACAACGATGACATGTTTTCTACTCCTGAACCATATCCGCTCAACAAACTTGAAGACATCATGAACTGGTGTTTGGATAATGGCAGACAGTATTGGGAATATGTAGAAGAATGCGAAGATGAAGGCATCTGGGACTTCCTGCAAGATATATGGGAAGCCATGCAGCGCTCGGTAGAAAACGGTTTGGAACACGAAGGAGTGTTGCCAGGTCAGCTTCATCTACCACGCAAGGCTGCCAATTACTACATTAAGACAAAGAGTTTCCGCCCTACGCTACAGAGCCGAGGTCTTGTTTTCTCATATGCCTTAGCGGTGAGTGAAGAGAATGCTGCTGGTGGAACTATCGTTACTGCTCCTACCTGTGGATCGTGTGGTGTGGTGCCAGGAATACTTTATCACCTATCAAGAGCTCACGGCTTTAGCGACAAGCGCATACAGCATGCGCTGGCAACAGCAGGATTGATAGGAAACATCGTTAAGAAGAATGCTTCTATCAGCGGTGCAGAAGTGGGATGTCAAGGAGAGGTTGGTGTGGCTTGTGCTATGGCGTCGGCTGCAGCATGCCAATTGTTTGGTGGCGGTCCACGACAAATAGAATATGCTGCCGAAATGGGATTGGAACATCACCTCGGTATGACTTGCGACCCTATGTGCGGACTTGTGCAGATACCATGTATTGAACGCAACGCTTTTGCAGCAGCACGCTCGTTGGATGCTGAGCTATATGCCACATTCTCTGATGGTCATCATCAGGTATCGTTCGACAAGGTGGTACAGGTGATGAAGCAAACAGGTCGCGATCTGCCATCGCTTTACAAAGAAACAAGCGAGGGAGGATTGGCAAGACTGAAACTTAAGAAGAAATAAAGTTGATACTTCCAACTACACATTATTATATATATAAGAAAGACGAATCTTAAACAAAGCCTATAAACTGAAAATACTATGGAAGGATTAAAAGACTTCAAAGATATGCTTGCACGACTGGAATGTCGCAACAAGCGTTGGCGTTTGGCATTGGTATGTGCTGAAGACGAATCATCACGTATAGCTGCCCAATGGGCGCTGGAACGTAAGTTTGTCGACATCATCTTCGTAGGTGGCTCAAAGATTGTGATGAGCGACGAAAGACTGAAGAAGTATGCCACACATTGGAAGGTGGTGAGAGTGGAATCGCGCGACGAGGCTGCTCGCATAGCTGTAGAGATGGCACGCAATGGCGAGGTTGACATATTGATGAAAGGTATGATCAACACCGACAACCTGCTAAGAGCTATTCTCGACAAGCAATGCGGACTGCTATTGCCAGGAGCCGTGATGACTCATATAGCATTGGCTCATATGCCATCATATCACAAGATGTTGTTCTTTAGCGACTCGGCAGTAATACCATTCCCTACCCTACAACAGCGCATAGAACAAATACGCTATATAGTAGACCTTTGCCACGGCATCGGTATGCCACGACCAAAGATAGCACTGATACATTGCACAGAAAAGGTGAATGGCAAGACATTCCCTCTGACTCTCGACTATGCAGAGCTGAAAGAGATGGCAGAGAAAGGCGAGTTTGGCGATTGCATCATCGATGGTCCTATGGACGTGAAGACGGCATGCTCGGCAGAAGCTATGAGAATAAAGAATATGACATCGCCTATTAATGGTGATGCCGATGCTTTGATAATGCCAGATATTGAAGCTGGCAACAGTTTCTATAAGACGATAACTCTGTTTGCACAGGCAGATACTGCAGGAATACTGATGGGAACAAAGGTTCCTGTGGTGCTTCCATCAAGAGGCGACGATGCTATGAGCAAGTTCTTTAGCTTGGCTTTAGCATCATGGAGCTGTGCTGCAGCAGAAAAGAAATAATGAAATATTATTAATTTTCTAATACTTCAATTGAAAAATAATGAAAGAGCTTTGTAATATCAAACTTTAATATTATCTTTGCAGAGTGTTTTTCATGGTATTAGATTATTAAGGTTACAAAAAAGGATGGCTGTCGCGAGACACCCATCCTTTGTTTTTTATATTAATCTTTATTCTAAAGAATAAATTTCACTTATTTATTAGGAACTCAACTTTCGCAAATGTGGAAGTTAAAGAATTTAAAGAAGTTAGAGAAGTTAAAGCCAAATGTTTTATTGCTCAATTATTTCTTCTCGAACAAGCCATCGAGGATAGTATAGAATTCAGGATCTTCGCCAACGATGGTCTTTATGATCTTGCCATCTGCACCGATGATAATCTTTGTTGGGAAACCATTGATAGCATAAGTCTGGCATACATCATTCTTGGCACCACGAGGGTTGTAGACATGAAGCCATGGCAACCCATGCTTAGCAACGGCAGCCTTCCACTTTTCTTGAGTCTCGTTGCAGTCGATACCAAGGATTTCGAGCTTGCCTTTATACTTTGCGTAGTATTCCTTCATCTGAGGCATACCCTTGATACACCATCCGCACCATGAGCCCCAGAAGTCGAGAACAACAATCTTACCTCTTAGGCTTGACAACGTCAATGGCTTACCATTGATATCGTTGAGAGTGAAGTCAGGAGCTTCTACACCAGCAGCTTGCAACTTGGCAGCCTTTTCCTCGCTTTCCTTAGCCTTCTTGGCATTATCTACAAACTCAGAGTATACATCTTTCATTCTGCCTTCGCGAACACGCTCAGACAAGAAGCCAAGAGCTTTCATTATGCTATCATAGTCCTCAAGTTCGTAGAGAGCCATTGTAGAAGCCTCGTAGTCAGGATGATTCTTGACGAAATCGAGCACAGCATCCTTGTATTCGCCATCGCAAGCTTCCATCTTCTTCATCACATCGTTAGTCACCTGCTGCTTGTTTTCGCCTGCAGCAAGACGAGTGCGATATTCATCTTGGAAATTATTCATCTTTGCGATGAAGCTATCCTTGATGCAATCAATCATACCATATTGCTTATAGAACTCCGAGCCTGAATAGTTAAGTCTTGAAAGCTCATCGCCCGAAATCTCCATAGTCTCACCTGGTACGCCAACGAGCCATGCAGTCTGTCCGGCTTGTCTTGCCTGCTGTTCGCCACGAGCAAATGCAGGAGAAGCAAGCTGAATCATCTGAGGTTTATCAAGATTGATAGCGAAATCCATCTTGCCATCCTTCAGCGCAATTGTATCAACCACATTCTTTGGAGAAGTATGGTATACCAAAACAGAATCGGTGAATACGTCAAGCTGTCCTTTTATGCGTAGGGTGTTAGCATTCTGTGCCATAGCAGAGTTAGCCAAAGCAAGGAGTGCAAGACCTAATAACTGTTTCTTCATATTATTCTACTTTAGATGGCTTTGAAACCACGGAAAGTACTATTGTGCAAAATGTCTCTGATGCTGAGTTCATGGTCTGCACGATGCTCTTCCATCTCATGCCATCCCTCTTCCTCTTCTTCAGAGTGCTCGTAAGTGAGAGTCATATTCTTTAGCTCTGCAATAACCCATACAAGGAGACAGAGAACCAAGAAAAGAAAGAAGTAAAGAAGAATAATACTCTTGTCTTGTGCCATTAAAAATTCCATTTTTTCCATATATATTTATTATTTAATATTGTTTCTGAACGTATTGTGCAAAATTACGCAATATCCATGAGATTAACAAGAAAGCAGAGGAAAATTTGTTTTTCCCGATATTTAGTAGTATTTTTGCGTCTATAAAACACAACAAGAATACGAATATGGACAACAAGAATAATGCTTTTGGCAAATATATCAATGAGATAGGAAACATCAGCATGCTAACGGCAGAAGAAGAGGCGCAATTGGCAGCACAGATTAAGCAGGGCAATCAGCGTGCATTAGACAAGCTGACACGTGCTTGCTTGAAGTTTGTAGTGTCATTGGCAAACCAATATAAGGGACGTGGTGCTGATATCGACGATTTGGTAGGCGAAGGCAATATGGCTTTGATAAAGGCTGCACAGAAATATGAGCCTAATCACGGTTGTCGTTTCGCTTCGTATGCTGCACCATACATCCGCAGAGCTATGGAGCAGTCGATAGAGCAAATGTCTGGTCTATATCGTATTCCTCGCGACATGGATACTCCTGCAGAGCGTAAGCGCTCTACCCCACTATCTATGGATGCACCTTTAGGTGGCAGAGATAATGTAAACTTGCTGAGTGTTGTAGAAGATCCATCGTCGCCAATACCTGGCGAAGATCAAGAGATTGCCGACCTTCATGAACAGCTAACCGTCTGCCTTCCTTTGCTCGACGACCGTGAAAAGCAGGTGGTAACCATGATCTATGGTCTGAATACCGAAAAGCGCACCATGGCAGAGATAGCCGAAGTGATGGGAATAAAGCGCGAGCGAGTAAGACAGATTAGAGACAAAGCTATGAGAAAAGTAAGGAAAGCAGGAAAGGAATAGGAACCATAATAGGTAAACGAAATATAATCATTAAAGGGTTGAGCTCCTACATTTGGAGTTCAACCCTTTAATGTTAAAGTAGCTATAGTTATAACAGCTTTTTATTCTGCAACCAGTCTTACTGGCATGGCTCTATATCGTTTCGTGTTATTTCCCGACGAACCCGACACAAATCGGTAGTTTGACAAGTTAAGGCTCTTGCCGAAGGCATCGAGGCTCCTATACCAAAAGCCGTACTCAAGACTTTTTTCCGAGAATCCTTGATAATCAGACAAACGTGAGCGTGTCCATAGGTTGGCATGATGGCTGTCCTTGTAAACCGCGTCCTTGTCTGTCTTGCCCTCATAATATCCGCTCATAGGGATAAATATCTGGGAAAAATCCCTCCTGTCTTCCGTATTAATTCTCAGACAGTTGTACACCTCGCCATAATGAGTCTTCTCCTCTACTATCTCCAAGTTTTTGTTGTCTATAAGACCTTGCAGACACATGTTGTCGCACACCTTGAAGTTGCCTATTGCCAGAGCATCTACCACATAGTTATCATTTTTTGCCGAGTAAGAGTTATCAGCCTCCGAAATCTTAAAGTAGCCACCTATTGCTCCCTTGTTGCCTTCAAGGGCGGTTGTGGAAGGAGAATAGTAGCCGTTGTTTGTGGCACCAAGGTTGCGGTCGAGCATGTGGTAGATCTTGTTCTTAGTAGTTCCGTTTGTATAAGTAACATGAGCCACTACGTCAACCATCTCATAATAGTACCATCCCGAAGCCTTGCTCTCGCCAAGCTGATAGTCGGTTGCTGCCTTTCCTGTCAACTGTGCAAACAATCCTACATGATAAACCGGATAGGTTACCGTAATCTTGGTTCTCGCGTTGGTGATAGTTATAATGGTAAATGCCTCATTGCTAATCCACCTATTATAATTATTGTCGTTATACGATTCGTCCGAATTGTTGGCAAGCCTCACCTCCCAGAATTTTTTTTCACTATCGAGCTTTACTGTCACTCGCGGATCATTGCACGTCATATCATCTTTATCAATATATGGTATAAGATAGTAAACCGTATTTTTTCCCACAAAGAAGTGGAGTCCGTCGTTGCGCACTCTGCCTTGGTTCTCCTCTGGCCATATGCCCTGAAGCTTCAAGTCCATCCAGCTGAAGTAGTCGTCTTGGTTTAAATCTGAACTTTTATTTTCAAGATCTCGTATCCGCACAATTCTATTTTTATCAGTACGGAAGTCGTAGCCCAACTGTGTAATCTCTACTTTGCGCGACAAGTCGCCTGATGTTATTGTCACAGTACCAGCATGCGCAGCCGATTGGTAGTTCTGGGATAGAGTAAGCGTAATGGTGTACAATCTGCCTGTTTCGCCTGCTGTTGTTGGCAAATCAATATACGATGCTGATAATTTATCATTATCTGGAACTGTAATCCAAGAATCGTTCGAGACAACGCTAAGACCATTATACTCACTATTATCTTTTGGCTTGGTTGTTACAAACGTAATTGTAGCCTCCTCGGCATTACCCTTTACAGTCTGCTTGTCACACACGCCAAGTTCGTAGTCCTTACATGCTATCATGTTCACAATACGCGGATTGTCGTCAACCACTTCTACAGACAGTCCGTTCTCTGGCAGATTGTCTTTAGCTTCTTTTTCTGACGAATAGCCTGCATGATTTACAGCCGTGACCTTCACCTGATAATGATGGTTGCGCAGAAGAGCCATCGGAGTAAAAGTGCCGTCCGAATTTTTTGTTTGGAACGCCACTTTATAATAAGTCTCTGGTCCATTATTATACTTTGCCTTGATTATCATGTATGCCTTGCCGGCTGGAGTTTCGTAGAAAGGATGCTCGCCCATACTATAGTCGTTCTCATTCGTGTAATCTACCGACGAAGGCAGAGACACATTGGTATACAACTTAGTGGTGGCTATTGTGCCCCTCTTAGCCGTGTTGAAGAGCTTGAAACCAGTAATCTCGAAGTTTTTCACCTTATCATCATCCTTTGTAACAGACGCCTTGGCAAACTGTCGGAACAACCACACTTTGGTGCTGGGGCTAAGCAGGTCGTCCACCTTTACGCTTCCCCAACAAACGGGAGCGTCGAGGTTGAGGTTGCCCTCGCGTGTTGCGTTGTACAGGTTGTTCTTGCCCTCAGCATCCTTGGCGTCGCTCTTTGATATGTCGGTGTTGGCTACAATATGTAGCGTTGCAGTTCCCTCCATAACCTTAACCTTCACCTTGCAGGTGCCGTCGGTATTGGGTCTGATGTCCAAACTCGTGATATTGCTCATGCCGAGATAATTGTCTCCTGCATCGTAGCACAATACGCAGAGTTTGTTGATTTGCTGCTCGGTTGCTCGTGTCGCCACTGTATTCTTGGTGAAATTAGGCAACTTAAGAGTCAGCACAACTCCATCGGACGGCAAGTCTGGCGTGTCGCCTCCTACAATGTCTCTGATGTCGCTGCAAGCAGCCAACACCATAGCCAAGAGCATGAAGAGCCAAATTGTCAATTTCTTGATATACATATCGTTGTCTTTTTATTATTACTTTTTAAAAGGGTGCTCCTTGCGTCCAAGTATCTGTGTCAGGATCGTAACTGCCTTCTATCACATAGCGTACACAGTTGCGACCGTTAATCGTTCTTGTAACCGTTCGTGATACTGGATAGTTATCACCATCGAACAGCTCTGGTTCACGACCCGTATTACTGATCTTCACATGCAAAATCTTTGCATATTCGTTCAATGGGGCTTTAAGGTGGAGTATGGTCTTGTACCAAGTATTACCATCTTTATCTTTCTTGCCGCATTCTGTGCACTTAAATTCGTTTTCGACATTAGGGTTGTCACTCTTCATTTCGAATTTTGTGCTTCCACCACCATCTGCAACTCCATATTTAACATACCAACCATATATTCCATGTCTTTTGGTATAAATGGTATATTCCACGTCTACAACGGTAGGTTTCACGTCATAAACTCTGTAATATGGATCACATGTCGGGTCGTACAGATACCAGCCTTCATTGTCCTCATAGTTGAAGAGTGTGATACCAGGGTCGTTGTGATGGGTGAAACGATGCGACTGGAAACCCACGGCGAGGAATGTACCATTGCTGAAAATCAGCAAGGTTTGTCCAGGCTTAATCATCTTCTGAGCCTTTCCATCCTTATTGACTCCAACAGACTGAGCATCTACTGGTATACTGTAATAGTACCAACCGGGGTTGTTTTCGTCGGCTGTCATCATGTCACCAGGCCACCATTTACCTGTATAATCGTTCATATCTTTATCATGCGACACGGTGGTACGTTTATCGGCAGCTTTATCGTATTTTTTAGTGAAATACCATTCTGTATTATTCTCGTCCTTAGTACCATCAGATTTTGTCTCACCTATCTGCGTGTAGATGTAAACATAGTGGTAATCATTATGAGACGATTTGTCTGAACCCCATTTTGCTTTTGCGTCCTTGTCTTCCCACCAACCGTCACGCCAATTGTTGTTATTACCAGGACCAACATTGGTATCCTCATCAAGCATTAGCGAATGCATATAATCATCGTTATTGTCACCATTACACCACGCCAAGTCGTTTATGGCTCGCATATATATAATATAGTGGTCGGCAGGTGGGCGCACCGTTACGCGTATCTGCTGCTCCATATTTTTGCCGTCGAAGTCGTTTAAGGATTTTACCATAAACGTATGTGTGGTTGTTGTCCCAGGGTTGGTTATTGCCGTAATGGTGAACGTGCCATCAGGCACTTTAGTGTTGTCGCACTTAATATTTATTGTCGACTGAGCATACGTCACAACATATTCACCTGCCGGATTCGTAGACCACTCCGAAGGGAACTGAATGCCACCAAGGTTGGTAGTGAACTTCACCACCTTGGTCAATTCGGACGGATTTTTTGGGTCGTAGAAGATTACAATATCCACAGGATCCACCTTGAAGTATGGTGTAACGTCGTATTCTACATCAAGGTATTTCTTTATGTTGCCAGCCTTTATCCATACTTTGGCAGTACCTTTAGGAACTTTAGCATCTGTAAAGTCTTTTACCGAGAGTTCTGGATTTATACTGAATGTTACACGATGAGTTGCATTATCGATAGTTGCGACAATAACGGGCGACTTTCCTGCAGGAATCTTTTCTATCTCGGTATCACATCCGAATTCAATGTTCGTTACATTTGTCAGATAGTCGATATAATCAACTTTTTGCGATCCCACCTCAGCCTTTGTCTTCGAAACCCAAAGCGTGGTATGATTGAGGTCGACATCTATAGTTGGCATCTCCCAATCCTTAACACCAACAACACAGTCGAGATCGATATTGCCAAGGGTCTTTAGGCGACCTACTATCTCGTAGTATGTGCTGCGTGGGAAAGTTGGAATCTCTGTTGTTGAGGTTTCGTCCTGACGATGGCCAAGGTTAATGTTGTAGCTATTATCGATATCAGAACCTATTTTTCCATCTATCTTCAGAGACGACTGCTGTGAAGCTTTAGCCACGTAGCGCTCAGGTAGATAATAGGTGGCACGGAAGAGCCACTTCTGCTTAGGGTCAACATGAGTTGCTGTGCCTTCACCCTTAACGCTAATGATGTCCTCATTATTGATATTGGCATTGCCAGGAGTTTCTTTCCACGAAGTATAGTAAGAGCCACTACCCGTATGTGCCGTAGCGTCGTACAATGACGACTCGATACCCTTGGCATAGTAGTCGCTTACATTGGTGTTAGTGAACTTGCCGTCCCACAACAGACTGGTCTGTGGCGAGAGTTGCTTGCCCATAATATCGGAAATCTGCAATCCGTTTGCCTTAAGCGCTGCATCAACGCCAGCAGCATTTGGATCGTACACAAGGTTAAGGCACACCTTAACACATGTGAAGCGTAAGTTTGCCATAACTGTTGTAGCAGTCTTGTCGGTAGTCTTTATGGTTATGGTGCCGTCGGTAGCTGTGCCGTCTGCATTTTTTGTTGCAGGTTCGTATATCATCGGAATATTGTCGGCAACAGGCATTCCTGGCTTAGACATTGGTGCATAAGACAACACAACGCTCTTTAGTTTGTCCTCAGTATTAATGGTCTTATCAGCAAGCACATCCTCCATATTAGCCACAACATAGACACGATATTTGCCGGGCTTTATCTTTAGCTGATACGAAGCAACATTCTCTTTAATCATGCTGCCTGCTGCGGGCGATGGAAGTTCCTGCGAGATAAGAGTACCATTGCCCTTTACAGGGAAAGCATAAAGGTGCAGGTCGTTGATTGTGCACTCGTCTACAGAGGCATTGTATGCAGGGACGGTCTGACTCAGACTACCCAAAGCAGCATCATCAGCGCCACGACTAACTGGTATATAGACACACAGATTGCCCTCTGATGGTGCTGAGGTGTTGTATACATCGGCATCATCTGTGCATGCTGCCAACAACAACAGGGCAGCAACGATAAGAAGTATGTCTGCAAGTCGTTTCATTGTTTTTATTGTAATTAAGTTTAATAATCAAGTCTTATTCTTTCTACAAACTTATGCGCTGAATGCGCTTTGCCCAGTCGAGTATACCTACAGAGAGGTTGATATATTGCCACTCGGTGCCAATCAGGAAGAAGTCGAGACGATAGTCGTATTCTCGGTCCAGGTATTCCTGAATGCCGTAGTTTTGTGCGGCATAAGCATCGCGTCCCTGCTGTAGAATGTCGGGAAGATTGATAAGAGCCACGGTTTTGCCCGTCACCTTATTATATATATGTAGCATGGCGTTGCGGTCGTTCTCCTCAGGAGAATAGTAGACCAATCGCGAGAGCATCAGTCCAGCATGTGCTGTACGTTCCTTTACGTTGCCCGAAGCATCGCGGAAGTCGGTAGTCCATGTATGGAAAGGCGTATAGCGAAGCTTGGAGTCGCGAGCCAAAGAGTTGTCGTAATTGATGAAGCCATTATCGGCTATTACCTCATAGCCGAAGTCATCGGCAGAGATGTTGGCAGGTGCGTCAAGCTGATGCAGCGAGATAGTAAGCTGCTTTGTGTCGCGCACCAAAGAGATAGTATCGTGGGTTGCTTGCATGTCGCGCACGGTAATAAGGTGTTGCGACTTGCCAAGCCATAGAGTGTCGAGAGGAGCAGAACAGTCCACCTCATCTATTTCGCCCGCCTCCGTGCGGTCGAGTTTGGTATTAAACTTTGTCATGTCCTCACCTTCGGTATGGGCATGTATACGAAACTTGGCACCAGGAGTTGCCAAAGCTTCTTCATATCGTTTTTGCTTTGCGATGGCAAGAAACTGGTATTCGCCAGGCTGCAAGTTTAGATGTACGGCAAAGTCGTGACGGCGGATAGGAGCGTCGCTATTGGTATTGAAAGCGTCCTGACGGAAAAGGAACTTGCCGTCCTTATCGTACACCATGACAACAACGCCTCCAACATGGTCGTTGAAAAGGTCGGCGCGCTGCGTGTTGTAGTCGTAGCGGAAGTGCAGGTAAGCGCCATTGTCGCATGGCTCAAGGTCGTCGTGCATCAGCGAGCACGAAGCCAGCAATGGTGCAAAGGCGAGGAGTGAGCATATAGATTTAACCAGTCCGTGAAACATAATGTTTGCCGTTAATTTAATTAGAGTTGTTGGTAAATAATGTAAATATTCAAAATGAAGGTATCAAAGGAAGTACGGCTGCATGTGCCGTACCTCCTAAGATATTAGGGTTCTTGCGGTCCTAAAGATAGGACGGGCAATATTGATTAGAGATCGATGCTCTGGCTGCGCTTAGCCCAGTCAAGGATCTTAACCTCAACGTTGATGTACTGATTGTTCTCGTCGTCTGGAATTTCAGGCTTAACAGTAGGAACCTCAGGATAGCCAAGACCGCTAACGGTATGTACAGAAAGTGAATACCAGTTGTTGCGGAGAACACCGTAACGGCCGAGATACAAGTCGTTGTGTGACTCATAAGCATTGCCAGGATTCCACTGAGTCAACTCGTTGAAGTGCTTGATGCGGGCGATATAGTAAGCCTCACCGTTGAGGTATGTTGAGATACCAACTTTTTCCTTATGATTGGTTGGATCTGCTTCTGACAAACCAAGCTTGGTGTTGATTGCAGCAAGAGCAGCAGGAACCTTTGAAGTACCTGAGCCTGTGTATTCAAAATTATCAGCAGTAATCATATGCTGACCAGCCTCTCCACTAATATTATTTGCAGCAGCATCAAGCTTTACTTTATAGTCTGCAGCCTCAGCTAAAGTTAGATTCATAACAGTTGTAGCAACGGCCAAAATCTGCTTCTCAAGATCAGCTTTCTTCCAGATAGCGGTATTGTTGCCAATCTTATAGAATGTCTCAGCTGCTGTACAGCCCTTAGGAATGAATTGAGCCTTAAACACAACACGTGTGGTCTGACCCTGCTTCATGTTGGCAAGGTTAAAGGTGTTCTCAAGACAGTACTGAGGCTTATCCTGACCTGCAACACCATCAACCTGAGCATTAGTAATCATATTGAAAGCATCCTTACAGCAATCCAAAGCTGATTTTTCAGGAGAAACAGTATTATCACCCTTATAATACTTATCAGTAGAATAGTTAGGGTCTGTACCCCAATATACACGCTTGAAGACAGTATTTGTTCCATTATAGAAACGATCCTTACCCCATATACCAGTATAATCTGTAGACAAACCACCAATCTGATGAACTGGGAAAGTTGACTTATTAGTTACATCAAGCTTCCAGTTCTCGATTTTCACAGTGGCATCTTTATATGTACCATCAGCAACTGTGTAACCATCGGTATCAAAATTCTCCATTGTAACCTTAGCCAAACCACGTTCTACATATACTGTAGTAGCACCCATTGCTTCTGCCTGCTCACGTGATGCGCAGACGTGAGCAACCGGTACAAGAGTTTCAGGCTCTGATGTTGCATCAATATACTTTGGAGCATTTGCCATAAAGAAACCATCTGTAGACTCATAATCAGACACATTTACCTTATCAACATCCTTGCTCCAATCAGCATATTTTTCGGTTGTGGCAGGCAATTCTACCTTCTTTTTAGTAGCACCAACATTATTATTAAGTAGCACCAATGCCTTATAGCTACCAGTTGTTGAAACATCCGTGAGCTTTACAGTAGCAATAGCAGCGGTTGTTACACCCTTATCATCTGTATCTGCGGTCCAAGGGTTCATGGTTCCAAGCTCGGCACTTGTAACAAACAAATCTGTATTAGCATCGAAGATAAGAATTGTACCGTTCTTTACCTCATACTCAGCAGCGGTACCGCCATTAAATTCAGTACCTGTCTTAGGATCGACTGCACGAGTACCAGTTGTTGTAGGCAGATTAATCTTGAACGAAGCATAGGCAGCTTCTGTCTTATTTCCATTGCCTTTAACGTCAGTTGCGAGGTCGTCACTACTTGAGCAACCTACCAAGGCTGTAGCCATGACAGCCATTCCGAATAGATTCTTAACGTTTACCATAGTTAAAAAGTTTAATTGTGAATATTGATTATTTAGTTATAATTTTGAGTGTAAGATGACTTGGAAAGTTGTTTTTGCACCATACCAAATCAAAGAGAGATAAATTGTTATTGTTGTTTCTTTAAGCTATGGAACTCTCGCCACAGCCTACATATTTCATTTAGTGTTAGCTATGCGATTGGCATTAGCCTTTGCATCATCCGAGCCTGCGGCTACAGCATCAGCAAATAGCTGACGAGCTAAAGCATAGTCTTTTTTCATTACTGCTAAAGCACCACGTGCATTCAAAGCCTCAGCAGAGTTGCCAGCTTTCTGCAGATGTTTCTCTGCCGACGCGATGTCGCGGCGTTGAAGGTCGGCACATGCTGCATTAAGGTTTGCCGTAGGGTCGTCAGGGAACATACGTACGGCTATATCGAACACCTCGTTGAATTCTGCAGAACCTTCCTCCATGGTTTGTGCCACAAGGAACATCTCTTGGAGCGACAACTGTTGCGGACGAGTCCTAAGTATCTGCTTAGCTTCCTCAACAGAGAAAGGCCTTACTATATAGCTCACAGTATAGTCGCTATGACGAAGGCGAGGATAGATGTCGCTCATTATCACGGCATAATCCTGTGGATAGAGCTGACGTATGCGCTTGTCCTTGTCGTCGGGAGCAAGGTTTGACTTAGAAATCTTAAGTATTTCCTCCTTATTAGCCAGTTGCGATTGCTGCACCTTATGGCGGAATCCGTTCCAATCCTCAGGTGTAGAGTTTGAGCTAAACAGCTTGTTATCTATAGTATAAAGATGTGACACATAATTCTTCAACGATGCTGCACGCTCTCGTGCCAATCGTTCGTTGTTGGCATAAGGACCATCGGGCGAAGCAAAGCCATGAATATTTATGCCTGTAATCTCTACGTTCTTGTCATCACGCACAAGGTCGATGGTCTTAGTAATCTTTGCCAATTCACGAGTATTGTCGAAGAGGTCGACCACGATATCTGTCTTGTTAACACGGAAGCTAAGATAAGCCTCACCCTTCTCGGCACGTTGTTTACGAGCCTCGGCAGCAGGTTTAACGAAAGTTATTGCTGGCATCCATGCATCAAGGTTGTCGATATTGGCGAGAAGCGTACGGTCCTGATCCTGAATGTCGCCACATCCGCAGAGGTCTTGCGCTGCAAAGAGTTGCAATACGTCAGATTCTAAAGGTTGCTTACGTATAATGGTTTGGCTATAGTTAATGCTCTGCTCAGTTCCATTTTTGCGCAACACAACTATAGGCTCTTTGCCTTCAGTATACTTTTTTGCACGCTTACTTGCACGCATCATACGTATCTGCTGCGATCTGCCATTGATAATGATAGGTTGCAAAGCTGTAGTATCGCTATCGGCTGCAAGCATTGGAGTGAGAATAAGTTGCTGTTCTGCCTTGAGTTTTAGGTTGTTGAGGTTTAGCTTGAATGCAACATCCACCCGCTCGTTCTCTACACTTGTCTGCACGCTGTCTATTGTCACAGTACCAGATGCAATCGTTTGCGCTATGGCAGTATTGCATGAAGCAGCTCCGACAAGACAAGTCAAAAAGATATGTTTAAGTGAATTGGTCTTCATAACTTCAGGATTAATTTATTGACGATTGAAGATTAAGAGCTAAAAAATATATGCGAAGCTTATTGCCGCCTTTGTAGGTCCTACATAGTTGCGATGAGATGTCTCTAAGCATTTTGCGCAACGTCCGTAGAGTTTGTATGGACTGTAGGCATAACCTACGCCTATTGAAGCCTCAAGATTCCAATGTTGCGAAAGCAACCATTGGTATCCGTAAGTAACGCCGGCTCCGACGTACCATCCTTCATAGTGGCGTCCACGTTTGGTCTTTGCCAAAGTGCCAAATGGCAAGTCAACATTTTTAACGTTGTATTCGCCAGCTAAGGCATGCACACCAAAGAAGCTACCTCCGAAACGTTGGCAAGTCCACCAACGATATTCAGGCTCAACATTCCATATGCGCACTCTCTTGCTTCCTGAGAATGTCCATGGATTGAGCGTAGCAAACACATGTGCGGTCTGCTTCTCTGCTGTACCTATCTCTATACCTGCGTTGAGCGATGTTGTAGCCCAGCCTAAGAGATTGGTCTTCAGCGCCACGTCTTGTGCCTTTACAGAGCCAGACGTTGTAAGTAGCATCATTGCCATTCCTATAATGTATGAATGCTTCATCGTTTAGGCTTTTATATGAGTTAATATTATATCAGTTTAAGTAACTATCTTAGTTATTTTCTTTGTCTTAAGTTTCTTAGCTTTAGGCTTAAGTGTCTTTTGTTTTACCTGTGGCAAAGGTATTGCAAATATAAAAACGAGAGGTAAAAAAAGTGCAAGAAATTTCTAATCTATGGATGTAAACGTTTGCACAAACGCTGTTGCATAACTAATATAATAAGCCGACACCTTATTATATTATATAACACTATTATTATATTGTTATCCAGCTGATTATATTAACAGCCAACCTTCTTCTCACAGATAAAATAATGCACATTACATCGAATATTTGTGCAAACGCTTGATAAATTGCGAAATAATGTGTATTTTTGTACTCGCATTTGATTATCAACTAACAAAACAATAATAATAAACCACCTAAAGATTATGAACATCAAAACTATTCTAAGTTCAAAGAAAGCCCTGCTTACAGCTCTTGGCATGACATGTTTTCTAACAGCCTCGGCTCAAAACCTTGTGAAGGGCGACTACGGCTACCTATATTGCCACATGAGCGATAAGGGAGAGTGGACAGCATATGCTGTGAGCCGCGACGGATACAACTATCAAGACATTATTGACGGCGAACCTATCTTCGACCAAAAGAAGTTGTCACGCATAGAGGGTGGCACACGCGATGCCTTTATCACTCGTGCTTACAACGGCAAGGGATATGTTATGGTGACAACAGATATGTGTGTAGCAAAGTCGCACAAATGGGACAACTATGGTATCAACCTCTTGAAGAGCGACGACCTGATACATTGGACAAGCGTTACCTTCGACTATCGCAAGGGACAGCAGATATTCTCCGACCCTACAGCACCATCGCCATACAAGGACTGGTCTACCATCAACCGCGTATGGGCACCTCAGATATTCTGGGACCCAGACTATACATGGCAGAATGGCGACAAGGGGGGATACATGATTTACTACTCTATGCTAAACCGTGCAGAAGAGAAGTACGACCGCATGTACTATAGCTATGCCAACAAGGACTTTACCGAAATCACCACTCCAAAGCTACTCTTCGACTGGGGATATGCTACCATCGATGCCGACATCAATCTGCTCGACGACGGTCTATACCATATGCTCATCAAGAAGGAAGGTGGAAAGCCTGGCATCTATACAGCTACAAGCAAATACCTGACTCATGGTTGGGGCGAGCCTGTAGAAAATGACTATGTGAGCTTCGAAGGTCGCAAAAAATGTGAGGGATCGAGTGCATTCCAGCTTATTGGCGACAAAACATGGCGTGTGGCTTATATCCAGTATAGCGACCGTCCTAAACATTATCGTATTTGCAAGGCTGACGAAAACCTGCGCAACTTCCACGACCCTGTAGACATAAAGGGCGTAACTGGACCACAGCACGGCTCGTTCATGCGCATCACAAAAAAGGAATACAACAAGCTTCTTAAGTTCGACGCTGAATACAAGAAGAACAAGAAATAATTTATATACACAACATGGAAAAACTTATAGTAAACTCTTACGAGGACTTTGCCTCACATCTTGGCGAAGTGCTCGGCACAAGCGAATGGTTGCAGATAGACCAAGACCGCATCAACATGTTTGCAGACGCAACTCTCGACCACCAATGGATTCACGTAGACGTGGAGAGAGCTAAAACCGAAAGTCCATACAAGTCGACCATAGCTCACGGCTATCTCACACTCTCTGTACTCCCATACCTTTGGGATCAGATTATTGAAGTGAAGAACATCAAGATGCTCGTCAACTACGGTATCGAGCACATGCGCTTCGGCAAGCCTGTTATCACAGGCAGCAGAGTTCGCTTGGTGACAAAGCTTCACCAAATCCAGAACCTCCGCGGCACATGCAAGACGGAGATCGACTTCCGCATCGAAATAGAAGGCGAGCGCAAGCCTGCTCTCGAAGGCATAGCCGTATTCCTTTATTATTTCAACTAAGACAAACAAAATGTTTAGGAAACTTATCTTAGGCTTGACCATGCTAATGTGCATAGGTCAAGCCTTTGCGCAAAATACACTACGCTTCAAAAAAGGATTATTCAAGATTGTGCAGATTACAGATTTGCACTATAAACTCGGAGTGAAGGCCTCGGAACAGGGACTTGCCTGTGTAAGAGAAATGGTGGAGACCGAGAAACCTGACCTCGTGGTAGTAACTGGCGACATCATCTATTCAGCTCCTGCCGACAGCACACTTTCGGTAGTATTAAAGACATTTGCCCAACTTGGCGTGCCTTTCTGCATGACCTTCGGCAACCACGACTACGACTTCAAAACGCCAGCTGTAGCCCTATACAACCAAATGCAGAAGACTCCAAACTGCGTGATGCCCGTATTGCAAGGTAAGAATACCGACTATTCGCTACCAATTCTGTCATCCAACGGCAAGCGAACTGCTGCCGTGCTATATTGCATCGACACTCACAACAAACCAGCTATAGGCGGCATTGGTGGCTACCAATGGATAAGCCACAACCAGATAACCTGGTACCGACAGCGCTCCATGGTTTACAAGCAGAAGAATGGCGGCAGACCAGTACCTTCGCTTGCATTCCTACACATTCCGTTGCCTGAATTCAACTATGCCACAGACAACACTCAATGCCCTATGTATGGTTCACGCCTGGAGAAAGCATACAGTCCTTCTATAAATAGCGGCATGTTTGCTTCGATAAAGGAGATGGGCGACATCATGGGTGTGTTCTGCGGACACGACCACGACAACGACTATGCAGTTTCCTACTTTAATGTATTATTGGCTCACGGCCGCTTCTCGGGTGGCAACACAGAATACAATCATCTGAAGCGTGGAGCAAGGGTGATAGTATTGAAAGAAGGTAAACGCGAATTCGACACTTGGATTCGCGAGGTGGGCGGCAACGTGCTTTATCGAACCACATACCCTAAGAGCTATGTGAAGGATGATTGGCGAAAAAGAAAGTAAAAGCCCAAAGACAAAACGCGACTATTCGCATCAGCCGATGCGGATAGTCGCGTTGCTATTTGCGAGTAGTCGTATTGCCCGATGCGACTACTCGCATTTATTTATGCATTTACTCGCATAAATGAATGAATGATTTATTGTTTGCGCAGCAGGGCAACCATGGTCTTGGCAGCATTGTCTGGCGCAACGTCATTACCAAGCTTTGCCTTCACCTCGTCGTAGCCTTGGAGCATAGCCTCGCGACCATCGCCTCCTGGAAGGATAAGGCTGAGATGATGGGTGATATCATTAAAGGTGAACTTATCGGCAAATAGCTCTGGCACAACCTCACGGTCGGCAACGAGGTTGACAAGACTGATATACTTCACTTTCAAAATATGATTGAAAGCCCATCGCATGAAGCGTGGAATAGGAGTCTTATAGCATACCACCTGTGGCACACCGAAGAGTGCCGTTTCGAGAGTAGCCGTACCACTCGTTACGAGAGCGCAAGTGGAATGTGAAAGCAGAGCGTAGGTGTCGTTGTGAACCAACTTCACGTCGCTACCTTCCACATATTTATTATAATAATCGTCGTCGATAGAAGGTGCACCAGCCAACACCATCTGATAGTCGGCAAACTGTGATGCCGTTTGTATCATCATTGGCAAGTTGTCTTTTATCTCCTGCTTGCGGCTACCAGCAAGGAGCGCTATAACAGGCTTATTTTTATCAAGATTATTCCTATCGCAGAATTCATCCTTTGTCTCCTTATATTCCTTGCAGAAAGTGCGCACCTCGTCGGCTGTGGGGTTGCCCACATAGTGGATTGGGTAGCCATGCTTCTGCTCGAAGAAAGGAACCTCGAAAGGCAGGATAGAGAACAAGGCCGTGATGTCGCGCTTTATTGCCTTGATGCGCCATTCCTTCCATGCCCATATCTTTGGTGAGATATAATAGTAGATAGGAATATTCGTTGTAGAATGGATATATTTGGCTATATCGAGGTTGAAGCCTGGATAGTCGACAAGTATCAAGGCATCAGGCTTCCACTCCACTATATCGCGCTTGCAATAAGCCATATTGGCGAAGATGGTGCGCAGATGTAGCAACACTGGAACAAAGCCCATGTAAGCCATGTCACGATAGTGTTTCACCAAGGTGCCACCAACAACTTGCATAAGGTCGCCTCCGATGAAGCGAAACTCAGCCTGACTGTCTTCTTTTTTCAGCGATGCCATAAGATGAGAAGCATGCAGGTCGCCACTCGCCTCGCCTACTATGATATAGTATTTCATGCTATGAAGATTGGTTCTACAGATTCCAGTTCTTGATGGTGTCAATCATCTCGTAAGCCGTAACGTCGATGCGTGTAGGTGTGATGGCAACATAGCCATGCGACAAAGCCCATTGGTCGGTATCTTCGGCTGTAGGCTCGTCGTTGGCATATTCGCCAACCATCCAATAATAGTCGTAGCCTCGTGGCTGATGAGCCTTCACCACTTCGTTGATCCAACGACCAAAGGTCATTCGGCAAACTTTTACGCCCTTGAACTCCTGCATGGCAGGGAAGTTGACATTCAGGCATACGCCACGTGGCAAACCATTAGCAAGCACGTTGCTCACAATATTTCTTACATATTCGCTCAGAGGCTCAAAGTTGGCATCATGATTATAATAGCAACTTGAGAAAGCTATAGAAGGGATATATTTCATACAACCCTCTTTGGCAATGCCCATGGTGCCGCTGTAATGATTGTTTACAGTAGAATTGTCGCCATGATTGATTCCGCCAATAACCATATCAGGCATTTTGCCTTCGAGCAGTTGGTCGATAGCAAGCTTCACACAGTCTACAGGTGTGCCATTGCATGCCCAGACTTCCACTTTGTCGTCGCTCCACTTATGCCACAATCTTAGAGGCAACTCGGAAGAGAAGGCACACGAATAGCCACTACGTGGACCATCGGGAGCACAAACGAGTATCTTGACGTCTAACGGACGCAACATGTCTACGAGCTTATTGATACCAGGAGCCTGGTAGCCATCATCGTTGGAAATGAGAATTAAAGGTGTTTTTGAATTCATAATCATCTGTATCTTTCTACCTCACAAAGCCTTCGCTTATAGTTACAAAACCTATGGGCTGAGGTAAGTAGAATATTTAATTTGCATGCAAAAGTACGAAAAAACCTTTAATTTACGTCTATCTCGCATAAAATATGTAACTTTGCAGAATAAATTCTGTAAAGACAGGCTTTCACATACATGAAGGAAAGGAAGACGAAAGCTATCTTTTACACAAACAAAGATTAAGAAAACCATGGCAAAGATTATTGCATTAGCAAATCAGAAAGGCGGTGTAGGCAAGACTACAACATCTATAAACCTTGCAGCATCACTCGCTACTCTTGAAAAGTCGGTGCTCGTTGTAGATGCCGACCCACAGGCAAACGCATCATCAGGATTGGGTATAGACCTGGCAGAAGTAGACTGCTCGCTCTATGAATGTATCATTGACCACGCCGACGTAAGAGACGCTATCTATACTACTGATATCAACGGACTCGACATCATACCAAGCCATATCGACCTTGTAGGCGCAGAAATAGAAATGCTGAATATCGAAAACCGTGAAAAGGTGATAAAGCAGTTGTTGGCTCCTATCAGAGATGACTACGACTATATTCTCATCGATTGCTCGCCTTCGTTGGGTCTTATCACAGTTAATGCCTTGACTGCTGCCGACTCTGTGATAATACCTGTGCAATGCGAATACTTCGCCCTTGAGGGAATCAGCAAACTCCTCAACACTATCAAGATTATCAAGAGCAAACTTAATCCGAAACTCGAAATAGAGGGTTTCCTTCTCACCATGTACGATAGTCGTCTTCGTCTTGCCAACCAGATTTACGACGAGGTGAAGAGACACTTCCAGGAGTTGGTATTCAAGACCGTGATTCAGCGCAACGTAAAACTTAGCGAATGTCCAAGCCATGGATTGCCTGTGATACTATACGACGCAGAGTCGAACGGAGCAAAGAACCACCTGGCTTTGGCTAAGGAAATCATTAACAAGAACTCTTAAACTAAGTGAAGAACGAAGAGTGATGAGTGAAGAATCCATTAGCTTTCATCCTCTGCACTTTAGTTTTTTCACTAACCAATAGAGTAAAGACAAGAGAATTCTTCACTCTTAGTTCTTCACTCTTCACTTAATAATAACATAATGGCTATACACAAGAAATACAACGCATTAGGAAGAGGACTCGATGCTCTAATCTCTACCGAGGGAGTGCGCACACAAGGCAGCTCTACTATCAACGAGATTGCCATAGACCAGATAGAAGCAAACCCTAATCAGCCTCGACGTGAGTTTGACGAGGATGCACTTCAGGAACTTGCCATCAGCATTCGCGAGATTGGCATCATTCAGCCTATTACACTTCGACAGGTGGCTGAAAACAAGTTCCAGATTATTGCTGGTGAACGTAGATGGAGAGCTTCGCAACTTGCCGGACTAAAGGCTATTCCGGCATACATCCGTACCATCAAGGACGAGAATGTGATGGAGATGGCGCTTGTGGAGAATATCCAACGCGAAGACCTCAACGCCATCGAGATTGCTCTTGCTTATGAGCATTTGCTTGAAAATACTGGTATGACTCAGGAGAAGGTTTCGGAGCGTGTGGGCAAAAGCCGTGCTGCGATAACCAACTATCTGCGATTGCTGAAGCTTCCTGCTCAGATACAGATGGCATTACAGAAACATGAAATCGACATGGGTCACGCTCGTGCCTTGTTGGCATTGGATAGTCCTTCGCTTCAGATTCGCCTTTTTAAGGAGATTCAGAAGAATGGATATTCTGTACGCAAGGTAGAGGAAATGGTTCAACACCTAAAGAATGGCGAAGACATAGAGAGCAGCAAGAAGAAGATTGTTGCCAAGAATGCCTTGTCGGAAGAGCTTTCGGCTGTGAAGACTCGCCTATCGCAATTCCTTGATACTAAGGTGCAGCTCACTTGCTCTCCTAAGGGCAAGGGCAAAATCAGCATTCCTTTCGCTAACGAAGAGGAGCTGGAGAAAATCATGAACATGTTCGACAAACTGAAAGGACAATAATACTGTGGGTAACACTTTTTCCTACACTCTACGTTGTATCGTGGTTGGGATAGCTTTGCTTGTCTCGGCTTGCCTGAACGTGTATGCTCAAAAAGCCGACACCTCAGTTAGCGACACCATCGCCAAGAAGGTGGAACGTATCGACAGGATTAGCAAAATGGCTATCGCTACAGAGCAGGTGGCATATACCGACTCTGCTTGGAAGGCAGACTCGCTAAAGATGATGACTGAGGAGATAAAGACTCCAAAGCAAATCGTTGCAGCTACAGACACCACAAAGCATCGCCGCGACTGGGCAACATGGAAACCAGACCCAAAGAGGGCTATGTGGTTGGCATTGGTATTGCCTGGAGCAGGACAGATATACAACCGCAAATACTGGAAGTTGCCTATCATCTATGGCGGATTCGTAGGATGCGCCTACGCCATGAGATGGAACAACATGATGTATCGCGACTATTCGCAAGCATATCTCGACATCATGGACGACGACCCTACAACGGAGAGCTACAACCAATTTCTACATCTCGGCAACAAGATAACGCCTGAGAATATGGAACGCTGGAAGACAATCTTCAAGAAGCGTAAGGATAGATACCGTCGTTGGCGCGATATGAGTTTCTTCTGTATGCTTGGAGTCTACGCATTTTCTGTGATAGATGCCTACGTAGATGCCTCGCTATCAGAATTCGACATCAGCCACGACTTGAGTATGAGAGTGTCGCCTGCCGTGATAAGTAGCAAGACCGATTTCACAGGTAGCCGACATACGTCGTTGGGTGTGAGCTGTAGTCTAAACTTCTGATGAAGACTACACCTTATTATATATATAATATATAAGAGCCGCTTACACCTTATTATATATATGCCATATAGCTAAACAACATAAAAGAACATAAACGAATTCTACAGATATAAAAAACATAATGAAGAAAACATTTTTGATAGCAGCCGCCATGATGTTTTGCATGCCAAACTTCATGTCTGCTCAAAACGATGACACAGATATAATTGTTACTGACGAAGAAGGCAACGAGGAAGAATTTGAAGTACCCGAAGCCATGACATACGAGCTTGACAGCTTGCTCAACCTCTACAATGCAAAGACATATTTGAAGCCCGACAACAACTGCAATATGTCGGACGTGAACCCTGTATACGACAAGGACACTTACAAACAACGCCTCAACCGCATGCCTACTATCATAGAGATGCCATACAACGAGGTGGTACAGCAGTTCATCGACCGCTATAGTGGTCGCCTTCGTCGCTCTGTTAGCTACATGCTCGGAGCACAAAACTTCTACATCCCAATATTCGAGCAGGCTCTCGAAACCTATGGCATGCCTCTCGAACTGAAATACTTGCCTGTTATAGAGTCGGCTCTCAACCCTAAAGCTGTATCAAGAGTTGGCGCTACAGGTCTTTGGCAGTTTATGGTTACCACAGGTAAGCAATATGGACTTGAGGTAAACTCTATGGTCGACGAACGTTGCGACCCTGTGAAGTCGTCGTATGCTGCAGCCAACTATCTTAGCGACCTCTACAAGATATTCGGCGATTGGAATCTCGTTATCGCAGCCTACAACTGCGGACCAGACAACATCAACAAGGCTATACATAGAGCTAATGGCGCTAAGGACTATTGGGAAATATACCCTTACTTGCCAAAGGAAACTCGCGGATATGTGCCTGCATTTATCGCAGCCAACTATATCATGAACTACTATTGCGACCACAACATCTGTCCGATGACAACAACTTTGCCTGTAAAGACAGATACCGTGATGGTAGACCGCGACGTACACTTTGAACAGATATCAAAGGTGCTTAATATTCCTATGGATCTGATAGCAAACCTCAATCCACAATATCGTCACAACATCGTCAACGGAAGCAACAAACCTTCTGCTATCCGTTTGCCTGAGTCAAAGGCAATAGCTTTTATCGACAATCAGGATTCTATCTATGCTTATGTTCCAGAGAACGTTACTACAAAGCGTACTGAGGTTAGCGTAAACACAAGCAACTTAGCTTACAAAGACTCAAGATCGTCACGCCATTCTTCAAGCAAAAGAAGCAAGAGCCGTAGAAATAGAAAAAGAACAAAGAGCGTAACCATACGTCAGGGTGACACTCTTGGCGCTATCGCAGCCCGCAACAATACAACTGTAGCTAAACTAAAGAGGCTCAATCGTATTAAGGGCTCAAGCATCAGGGCTGGCAAAAAGCTGAAGGTGAAATAATCCTTCGCTTGCCCCACACCCCACACTAACCATCAATTATAATCTTATTATCACGTGGTCCAAACAACAATAATAAATTTTGGAGGACATGACAATGGACAATCAGGACACTATCAACAAAGAGAGAGAAATTGCCGACGACAAGATGATAACCGCGGCTTTCGATAAGCTCATGAAGACTTATCTCGATTCTCCTCATCGCAAAAAGGTGGATATCATCACCAAAGCTTTCAACTTCGCCCGTCAAGCACACAAAGGTGTAAGACGACTATCGGGCGAACCATATATCATGCACCCTATTGCCGTTGCACAGATAGCATGCGAGGAGATGGGGCTTGGATCAACAAGTATTTGTGCCGCACTCCTGCATGATGTTGTCGAAGATACCGACTACTCGGTAGAAGACATCGAGAATATCTTCGGTTCGAAGATAGCTATGATTGTAGACGGACTTACAAAGATTAGTGGTGGTATATTCGGAGATAAGGCTTCGGCTCAAGCCGAAAACTTTAAGAAGTTGTTGCTCACTATGAGCGACGATATCCGAGTGATATTGATTAAGATTTGTGACCGTCTGCACAACATGCGCACTTTGGCTTCGCAAGCTCCTAATAAGCAATACAAGATTGCTGGCGAAACGATGTATATCTATGCTCCTCTCGCCAACCGTCTTGGACTAAACAAGATAAAGACTGAACTTGAAGACCTTAGCTTCAAGTATGAGCATCCTGAAGAATATAAGGATATCACAAATAAACTTTCTATGTCGGAAGAGCAACGCAAAAAGCTCTTCAAAGACTTCACCTCTCCTATTCGTGCAGCCCTCGACTCTCTTGGTATACAATATGAAATCAAGGCAAGAGTGAAGAGTCCTTATTCTATTTGGAATAAGATGCAAAACAAGCATGTTTCGTTTGATGAGATTTATGATATCCTTGCCGTGCGTATCATCTTTACTCCTAAAGAGCGCGCCAACGAAATCAACGAATGTTTCAACATTTATGTTGCAATAAGCAGAATATATAAGAGCCATCCAGACCGCTTGCGCGACTGGCTCAACCATCCTAAGGCAAATGGATATCAGGCTCTCCACGTCACTCTGATGTCTAAACAGGGTAAGTGGATTGAGGTACAGATTCGTAGCGACCGTATGGACGAAATTGCAGAACAAGGTTTTGCTGCGCATTGGAAATATAAAGATGGGAACGATGGACATGAAGACGATGGCGAGCTCAACGATTGGCTAAGCACTATCAAGGAAATTCTCGACGACCCACAGCCTGATGCTATGGACTTCCTCGATGCTATAAAGCTCAACCTTTTTGCATCTGAAATATTCGTGTTTACTCCTAAGGGCGAGGTGAAGACGATGCCTGCCAACTGTACAGTCCTCGACTTTGCATTCCAAATACACACCTTCCTTGGTAGCCATTGTATCGGAGCTAAAGTAAACCACAAGCTCGTACCGCTAAGCCATAAGCTCAATAGTGGCGATCAGGTAGAAGTGCTTACTTCTAAGTCGCAACATGTACAGCCCGATTGGATAAACTTTGTTTCTACTGCTAAGGCTAAGGCTAAGATACAAGCAATATTGCGCCGCGACAACCGCGAGACTCAAAAGAAGGGCGAAGAAACTCTTAAGCAATGGCTACAGACAAACGAAATAGAACTTTCTACATCTGTTCTCGATCAGCTTTGCTCATTCCATGATGTGCAGAAGCCTGAAGAATTATTCCTTGGATTGGGCAACAGGACAATATTACTTGGCGAGAAAGATATCAACGAGCTCCATGGTAAGAGCCAAAAGAATGAGAGCTCTGGAGGAGGATGGAGAAAGTTTGTTCCTTTCCTTAGCAAGAGCAAAGATAAGAAGGAGACTGTGCCACCAAGCGACAAGAAGCTTGTGGTAGGCAAAGAATTCAATAAGAAGATTCCTTGCGTAATCTCCGAGAAGACCATCGGCATGTATATCCTTCCTACTTGTTGTCATGCTATTCCTGGTGACGACATCCTTGGATATATCGACAACAAAAACCAGGTGGAGATACACAATCGTGCGTGCCCTGTTGCCAACCGACTAAAGTCAAGTTTCGGCAATCGCATCCTTGATGCCAAATGGGATATGCACAAGGTATTATTCTTTGATGCAACTATCCAGATTAGAGGTATAGACCGCAAGGGCATGCTTCACGATATATCTGAGGTGATATCAGAGAAGCTTGATGTCAACATCCATCGCATCACCATCAATGCAGACGAAGGCATCTATGATGGCAAGATAGAGATTCGTGTTCACGATCGCTCTGAAGCTCAAGAGATTGTAAACGCTCTCAAAAAGATTGATGACCTCAAGGAGGTTAAACAGATAATGTAAATATTCCCATATCTACGCCCCTCCCTATTTTTCATCATCGTGTGAAGCCGTTTCTACGGCTTCACCTCAAGGCGAGGCTTAATAAAAACATAAACAAACTATGAAGCTAATTACAACAACTCTACTACTTATGCTCTCAGCCATCACGGCTATGGGCGCAAACAAATACGACAACCCTGATACCATCTTCGTGGCTCGCGACGGTACAGCCGAATTCCGCAACATTAGCGAAGCCATAGAGGTTTGTCGTGCTTTTATGGAATATCATAAGGTGATATACGTTAAGAAAGGAGTCTACAAGGAAAAACTCGTTATCCCTTCATGGCTCGACAACATAGAAATATGTGGCGAAGACCGCGACAATACCATCATCACCTACGACGACCATGCCAACATAAAGCTTCCTGAAACAGGCAAGGGTATGGGCACTTTCCGCACTTACACTCTGAAGATACAAGGCAACGACATTACCTTGAAGAATATCACCATCGAAAACAATTCTGCTCGACTTGGTCAGGCTGTTGCCCTACATACCGAAGGCGACCGTCTATCGTTCATCAACTGCCGTTTCCTCGGACATCAGGATACTATCTACACAGGCAAAGCCACTACTCGCCAGCTATTCAAAGACTGCTATATCGAAGGCACTACCGACTTCATCTTTGGTCCTTCTACAGCTTGGTTTGAGTCGTGCACCATCCACTCAAAGGCTAATAGCTATATCACAGCAGCCTCTACTCCTGCCAACCAGACTTATGGCTACATTTTCAACCATTGCCACCTCACGGCAGCAGACAATATAAATAAGGTGTATCTCGGTCGCCCATGGCGTCCATATGCTCATACCTTGTTTATGAACTGCACCATGGATAGCCATATCAGACCAGAGGGATGGGAGAACTGGAGAAATCCTGCGAACGAAAAGACTGCTCGCTATCAAGAGTATAATAATACAGGCGCTGGTGCCAATACTTCAAAGCGAGTTGGCTGGTGCCATCAGCTAACAAAGAAAGAAGCACAAGGAATAACCATCGAAAAGGTTTTCCATAGCGATACAAGCTGGCTTCCATCTTGCATGAAATAAATAAGAATATAAAAACATTATAAAAGCAAACAGCACATAGCCAAAGACATGAGCCTGGCTATGTGCTGTTTGCATATCATGCAATATAATCTTCTTATACCAAAGAATTTATATACGAGATAATGATTATACCAAAGAGTCGAGATGTTTCTTCAAATCCTTAAGCTGGTCTCTTACAGATATCAAAGTTTCAAGGATATCGGCACTACGGTCGGCACCCTCACGATTAGCCGCAAGCATCTTCTTTGCTGCAGCAATCTTGAAGCCACGCACCTTGATAAGGTTATAGACAACCTTGAGCTGTTCTATATCCTTCTCTGTATACTGTCTGATACCCGTTCCTCTGGCTGTACGAGGCTTAATCTGAGGGAATTCTGATTCCCAGAAACGCAACGTACTCTCAGCAACGCCCAATTGCTGCGCCACCTCCTTTATAGAGAAATATATCTTAAGGTTTTTATCTGTATTAAGAGCCATAGTTGACAAATTACATCTAATTTGGGACAAAGATAGTAAATATTTTGCATATTTCAATCTACAATCGTCATTTTATTAGTATCTTTGCACAAGTTTTTAATCATCAGCTTCTTGTCTAAGCTATAACATGGCAGCAATAAGCTAAGAAGATTAAAATATCAAGGATAAATAAAACAAAAACATACAAACAGAAATGATGACAGCTAATGAAGTGCGCGAATCCTTCAAGAAGTTCTTTGAAGGCAAAGGCCACAAGATTGTACCATCAGCACCTATGGTAATCAAAGACGACCCAACGCTGATGTTTACAAATGCAGGTATGAACCAATGGAAAGACATCATCCTCGGTACTAAAGACCCAGGTAAGGATGTTCGTCGTGTTGATACACAGAAGTGTCTCCGTGTAAGCGGTAAGCACAACGACCTCGAAGAGGTTGGTCACGATACTTACCACCACACCATGTTCGAGATGCTCGGTAACTGGAGCTTCGGCGACTACTTCAAAGAAGGCGCCATCGATATGGCTTGGGAATATTTGACAGAAATACTGAAGCTTAATCCAAATGATCTCTACGTTACCGTGTTCGAGGGTTGCGAAGAAGAAGGTTTGAAGCGCGACGACGAGGCTGCAAGCTATTGGGCTAAGCACGTGCCAGCAGACCACATCATCAACGGTAACAAGCACGACAACTTCTGGGAGATGGGCGATACAGGTCCTTGCGGTCCTTGCTCTGAGATTCACGTAGACTCTCGTACTCCAGAAGAGAAGGCTAAGGTACCAGGACATGAGTTGGTAAACAAAGACAACCCACAGGTAATCGAAATCTGGAACATCGTGTTCATGCAGTATAACCGCAAGGCTGATGGTTCGCTCGAGCCATTGTCTATGAACGTTATCGATACTGGTATGGGCTTCGAGCGCTTGGTTCGCATGTTGCAAGACAAGCACTCTAACTATGATACCGACATCTTCCAGCCTATCATCAAGGAAATCGAGGCTATCTCTGGCAAGAAGTATGGCTTTACTACTCCTACTGGTGAAAATGGTGAGGGTAAGGATGAGCAGGAGAAGGTAGACATCGCTATGCGTGTTTGTGCCGACCACCTTCGTGCTGTAGCTTTCTCTATTGCTGACGGTCAGTTGCCAAGCAATGCTAAGGCTGGTTACGTAATCCGTCGTATCTTGCGCCGTGCCGTTCGTTATGCTTATACATTCCTTGGTCAGAAGCAGGCATTCATGTACAAGCTCGTTAATGTATTGGTAGAGCAGATGGGTGCTGCCTTCCCTGAGCTTCCAGCTCAGCAGGAACTTATCACTCGCGTGATGAAAGAGGAAGAGGATTCATTCCTCCGCACTTTGGAGAAGGGTATCAACCTCTTGAATGGCGACATGGACGAGCTCATGGCTCATGGTCAGACTCAGCTCGACGGTACATGTGCATTCCGTCTCTTCGATACCTACGGTTTCCCTCTCGACCTTACCGAACTTATCTGCCGTGAGAATGGCTATACAGTTGACGAAAAGGGCTTCGACGAGGAGATGAAGAAGCAGAAAGAGCGTGCTCGTAATGCTGCCGTGGTTGAGAATGGCGACTGGGAAGTATTGCAGGAAGGCGACCAGAACTTCGTTGGTTATGACTATACAGAATATGAGTGCCACATCCTTCGCTATCGCAAGGTTACTCAGAAGAAGAATACCTTCTATGAGTTGGTACTCGACAACACTCCTTTCTATGGCGAAATGGGTGGACAGGTTGGCGACAAGGGTGTACTCGTTAGCGAGGATGAGACTATCGAGATTATCGACACCAAGCGCGAAAACAACCAAAGTATCCATATCGTTAAGCAATTGCCTAAGAATATCTCAGCCGACTTCATGGCTTGTGTAGATATCGACTCTCGTGAGGGTAGCGCTGCCAACCATACAGCAACCCACTTGCTCGACTATTGCTTGAAGCAGGTTTTGGGCGAGCACGTAGAGCAGAAGGGTTCTTATGTAGACAAGGACACTTTGCGTTTCGACTTCTCTCACTTCCAGA
>OIZX01000380.1_pt1 | contig 31286 bp, 36 predicted proteins | sample 1588621 | NCBI WGS metagenome assembly OIZX01 (sample SAMN03283276) | human gut metagenome | biome: human-associated habitat; material: feces | host: Homo sapiens | place: Peru | collected 2012 | reverse complement strand
AAAAGAACTCCAGTATTTGTTTGCAACATCTAATTTCGGAAAGGAATTCTTATAAAGATAGGTAAAAGGTGATTCCATCGCAGACAAAGAAGTGTAAATCTCATTTTTATTTATTCTTGCAAATATATACTCAGACATATCACAATAGTAATCCTTTTTGAGTTTATTAATACATAAAATTTCAAATGCTTTTTTAATAATTGGGCTTTCTGCAAAATTGTTAGAAAAGAAAAACGCCATAAAACAATCTCCTTTAAAAAATAAAAACATATTTATAATGAATCTCATATCACACTTTACATGATTATGAGATTTTTGTTAATCTTCACCATAATCGCTATGATTGTGTTTTTTTAATTCAATACAATAATTTTTCCTCTCTCCCTACACATCTCCGACAAATGAAGGATAACTATTAATTATCAAAAATAAAGGAGTTAATTATGGAACATATTTCACTTGGAATACATATTGGACACGACAGGGGTGCATGCTTAATAAAAAACGGTCAAGTATTAGCAGCGATTTCTAATGAACGCTTAGATGGAATAAAGCATTCACAGTCTTTAAAGATTCCTTATGCCTCCATTGATGCTTTGCTAAATTATACCGGAATAAAAATAAATGACGTTTCTGCAATAGGTTTGTCTGCTGTCGCAATTGAAGGAATGAACATATATAATCTGTACAAAGAAGAGTTTTTTAATCATTATAAATGCGATGAAAAACCATTTTATCTTGTACATCATCATGATGCACATGCGTACTCTACATATTTTTCTTCCGGATATGATAATGCTTTAGTGTTTGTTTTTGACGGTGGCGGTGATTTTTTCGAATCAATGCAAGAATCTGAAACCATTTATTTTGCAAAAAAGGGTAAACTAATGGTTATTGATAAAAGACTTCAAAATATGGCTGTTAGACATATAAGAGATGAAATAAATCATATTTATCCGTTTATGCCAAAACATGTTCAAAATTTAGAAATGAGTCTTGCCAGAAAATATTCTCAAATTTCTCATTTGCTTGGATTTAAATTTGGCCAAGAGGGAAAAACTATGGGGTTAGCTTCTTATGGAATTCCTTTAATTGATTACTCAAATATAAATTATAATAATTTGGACTTCTCGTTGAATTATCAAGATATGATTAAAGAGTTTTATATCATGCAACAGCTTTCGGAAAAAAGCTTTAAAGAATTCTTATATGACAGACGTGAAGATATTGCAAGTACAGTTCAAAATTTCATTGAGAATGTGGTTGTTTCAATTATAAATAATTACACAAAAAAATACGGAATAAAAAATATTTGCTTGGCAGGTGGTTTATTCTTAAATTGTTTAACTAACCACAAAATATTAGAAAAATGCGATGTGGATAATGTATTTATATTACCTTCCGCCGGTGATGATGGACAAGCCCTTGGCAGCGCATACTACGCATATACTCAGGAATTCGGTTATAAAGAACCGTTTAAAATAGATTTACCTTATTTAGGGTTATCATATGACAATGATACTATTGAATCAGTAATAACTCAAAATAATCTAAATTATGAAAAGCATACTGATGAGAAATTAATAAAATTAACAGCGAATTATATTAATGAAAATAAAATTGTATCATTGCACCGAGGACGGACTGAAATTGGACCTCGTGCTTTATGCCATAGAAGCATTTTAGCTAACCCTACGAGCCTAAATATGAAAGATATTTTAAACAATAGAGTAAAACATCGTGAGCCTTTTAGACCATTTGCGCCAACTGTCACCGAGGAAGATCAATTTGAATATTTTGATTTGAAATGCTCATCAAAATATATGCTTTTAGCAACCACTGTTAAAGAGGAATATCGCAAAAAGTTATCCGCAATTACTCATGTAGATAACACTGCGAGGATACAGGCAATTTCAAAAGATGAGGATCCATTTCTGCACGCATTATTGTTAGAATTAAAGAGAATCAATGGTTTTCCTATAGTACTGAACACCTCATTTAATGTGGCGGGACAACCAATTGTTGAGACACCACTTGATGCTATAAATACATTTTTAACTACAGATATAGACATTCTTGTTATCGGCAACTTTATTATAGACAAAAAAACTATGTCAAAGCAATAAAAAATCCTGTTTCATTATCTCTGAGAATATTTTTAGGTTGTTTTTTAACAAAAAATACTTCCTTTTTTTCCGCTCTCATATATTGATTGCGTATTTCATTTATCTTCAATCGGTTTGTACGATATTTTTGATCATCGATAGTTATATCACCAAAATATTTTATCTCAGACATTATGGAGTTGAAACTGTCTTCGGAAGAATGTTGATAAAAGAATATACCTACATTACTTATAGCCAGTATATTACTATAACACAAATCTTTACTTCCAATAAAATTTAAGCTTTGGTTAATTAATATTTCAAATACAGTTCTAAACAATTGCATAACTTCGTCTGACTTAGCCCCTAATTTACTGCGACAAATAGCTTTAAGATTATACAATTGCCATAAATAACCGTTTATGCTAAAAATAACACTATTGTTTATTGCTGAATCAATCAGTTGTAGTGCAACTTTTACATCATCTTTACTTCCGCTTTTTATCATAATTGCAGCTAACACAAGATTTCCTTGAATAATTGCACGATTAAAACTATTTTTCTGGGATAAATTGATAATTTCTTTTAGAGTATTCCTTGCTTGATCATAATCATCAATTTTATCATAGGTAAGTTCTACGATATATCTGTATATTTGATTATTGATTTTTATTCTATCTGAAAGGTGTGTTTCCATGATTTTATCCACCTTGTCAAGATGCAAGATGCACTTATTATAGTCATTCAGATAGTAAAGCTTTGATTGTGTTCGATTTGCAATAGCTTCCATATCCTTATTTTGTTTTGCAATATTCATCTCTAATTTAGCATAATTCTTGGCTATATTAAAACAATTAAATTTAATATATGAAGCTAACAATCTATCATACATATCAAAAATGGCTTTGTTATCAAAATCTTTATTATTCACAATCCATTTTGATTGAAGTTCGTTAAGGACTAAATACCCGTCAAAATTTTTTCCTGAATTCATTAGGGCATGTGCCTTTTCAGCCATAATGCAATTGTACAAATGTTTTTCGCCTTTTAGAATATTATTATTTGAAATTAAATTTAAACAATAATTGCATTCAAGTGCGGCATTATAAGGCTTCATATGATGTAAAGTTATATAGATTCTTGTTTCTAAAAGCTTTTTTAACAATTCAACATTTTTTTCATCATCTTTGTAAACATCAAACACATCATATATATAATCGTATATACTTGTATCAATTCTTATATTTGATATATTATTAACATTATTTATTGCACTTACAATATCCTGGAATTGTTTGGCCGCATTTTTCTTATCTCCACTCCAGTTCAATAATCTGCCCAGTTGATGTGAACTGAATGTTTTTCTTATATCATTACTGATTGATAGAATATACCTTGAAATTTCTAATGTATATTTATTTTTTAGAAGTTGCTGAAAATAGATCATCAGGCTTTCATGTACAAATCTGTAAAAACCGTTTTCAAAAACGATAAATCTTTTTTTTACAAGAATAGAAATTAATGTATAGTCATCATAAAATTCATAAATTATATCACTTGAAATTTCCCCTTTATACGCAGCTAATACTAAGAGAATTTTTAACAGTGCCTCACCTTCTTTTTCACTTCCTTTAAGATTTTTAATTCTTGAACAATAAATTTCTGAAATTCCGGAGGGGATATCGCATTTTGTGTTAAACTTAGATAAATCAATAATTCCAACAGTATTTCTGTTTACTATATAAGCAAGCTTTTCACCAATCAAGTATTCTATATATTGTACAATAAACAAAGGATTATTTTTACTTTTATCAAACAGAATGTTTAATGCTTCTTCTGGTAAACCTTTAATCATCGCCTTTATTAAATTCTTTGTTTCATCATCTTTTAACGGTTCTATTTCCCATAAGTTCTCATTGCGTTTCATATTATCATTAGACCAATTCACAAATGAATAATAATCACTGTTACCAAAACTATAATCTGTTCTTCCGCATATAATAAAGGCTACTGACTGGTTAATATTATTATTAATTGATTTTATCTGATCCAAAAACTTTTTTGTTGCATAGTGAAAATCATCAATCAATATAACCGCTGTTTTTATCTGATTATCACAATCTTTGATAACATCGGCGAATTCATACAAATTGCATTGTTCCTTTGAAGTATATTCTTTTTTATTAAGGAATTCAATAATTTTGTTGATAGTGTCTTGATTATTATCTTTAACATGACACTCAAATATATCAAATAACGAATTATTCACTTCGTCAAACACTCTGTGAACAATTCGGGTTTTTCCAATTCCTGATTCTCCCCATAAAACGAACATTCTGTTTCCGTTTGGTCTTTTTATATTTTTTATAATGTTAGTACATATATTTTTTCTTTCTTCACTCACAAACGGAGGTTCAAAGGTTTCGCTTAGATTTATACTTTGAACTTTTAACAAAGAATCGTGTGAGTTTTTCTCAAGATTAAACATTAACGAATTAAATTCATCAGAATTATCATTTTTTAAATGTATCTTTTTTGATACCCCATAATTTGGAGGAATAATAAATTCTAATATTCTTTCCGCCATGCTCCAATTGACATTAGTTGCAAGGCTTAGCTTACAATTAAATTCCTCAAAACTATAATTTCTAAACATAAATGTTATCTCAAATCCGGATTCCCCATCATGAGAATAAGGAGTTATCTGGTATTCTAAATAAAAATTATCATTATTGTCGTTTTGCGGCATGTATTCCGGAACGCGGCCAAAAATGTCTAAATGTTTGCTATTTATACTTTTGGCCAAAAAATACTGGTCTATCAAAACGAACTGTGTACTGTCAGGAAATTCATGCTCAAATAAATAATACGCATTTGGATTTATAGTAGAGTTTGTTACTAAAGCAAAATAATCTATTTTGTCATACTTACTTCTAACAATATTTCCAATTGCTTTTTCAAACCTCAATTGTTTATCGGTACTTTTGGTTTCTAAATATATAGTTATTTTGTCTTTTCCTTCCAGTTCAAATGATATTCCAAATAGTACAAAATCAGTTTTACTGATTATAACAATATCTTTTCCTCCATCATTTGATCGGCATGTTTGTTCAACAGTCATTTTATCTTCTAAAAGATATTGTTTTAACTCTTTCAAAGCAATCTTATATATTTTATCTTCAAATTCGTATCCGGTAGTATTTGCAAGTTTCCATGAAACATTGTGGTTGATGCCGTAGTTTTGAACATTATACATATTTTTATCCTTTCTCAGATAATTAATAGTTATCCTCTATTCATTATCTTTAGCCAAAGTCAAAATACATTTCTGCCAATGAGAAAGGACTACACATCTTACATCTAACGAATGTATATATGTGTAACACTTGTACAAGCAACCCTCATCCTAAAAATGTAGTATTAAACTTAACTAAGCCTATATTTGATGTAGATAATATAAAAATATTTATATACTCCCTCTTATGATACTAATTGTAACATAATTTGACAAATATTTAAATAACTTTTACGCAAATCAGTTATAAAATTTCACACGGTATTTTTATGTATTTTGCATAATAGAATCTTGTTCACTGCTTTATAAACATACTTTTATGCAAAATAAATCTAGGCATTTGAATAGACTTTCTTTGTTTTCTATTGCATAATAATTTTATTAAATATAAGGAGCTCTATGCGATGGAAATAAAAAATGTACAAGCAAATATTCTAACAACTGATTATCTAAACTTTTGCCTTTCAAGAAAAAATCTTGATCAAAAAACGATAAAATCATACACCATTGATTTAAGGCAGTATTTTGAATTCACTATGGAATCTGCTATTGAATGGACAGACAAAAAATCCATTGAGCAATACATTGATTTACTGCATTTTAAGTACAAGCCCAAGAGTGTTAAACGTAAAATTGCTTCGCTAAAAGCATTTTTTCACTATCTTGAAATTGAGGAACTTATTGATATTAACCCTTTTCATAAGATACAAATCAAGTATAAAGAACCCTTTATTCTCCCAAAAACTATTCCCATAAATAATATTGAGCAAATTATTAGGTTTGCTTATCTACAACTTACCAAAGCTAAAACTGACTATACTAAGAAAGTTGCTCTGCGGAATACACTCATACTTGAATTACTGTTTGCCACTGGAATGAGGATTTCAGAATTATGCACACTCACGACTGAACAAATTGATTTTAATGATTACATAATCAAAATTTACGGAAAGGGCTCAAAAGAACGCCTGATTCAAATCTGCAATCAAAATGTTCAGGAGTTGCTCAAAAAGTATAATCAATCATTTAAATTTGAAATAGCAAACAACAAATTTTTCTTTATAAATAGACTCGGCAACCGTCTATCTGAACAATCTGTTCGTAATATGATTACCAACTATGCAATCGGTGCAGAAGTGCCGCTGCACATTACTCCGCATATGTTTCGTCACTCTTTTGCAACTCTACTGCTTGAAGAAGATGTTGACATACGCTATATTCAACAAATGCTGGGTCACAGCTCCATTACCACAACGCAGATTTACACACATACGAGCATTAACAAACAGAAAAACATCCTTTCTGCCAAACATCCGAGGAACAAACTTGAAATCGGGATATAATAAAAGCCCTGCGAGCTTTTTGGACTCACAAGGCATTAGACTAAATTTATTCACTTTTATCAAAATCATTTTTTATTACATCGGAAATAAGATTTGAAAAATCAACGGCATTTTTTGAAGTAATAACAGGTTTTCCTTTTTCAACCCTTTGAGATTTTTGTACTGCCGAGTTGTCATTCCTGACCATGCTTTTGTAATTTCATCCGTCAAGATAGCATACTCTACACCATTTTTCACACCATGAGAATCCCATTCATCGGTAAGTTCTTTTCTCACTTGAATTGCTTGAAGTCTTTGATTTATCCACTCTCTGCTATATCCTTTTTTCAGGTATGTTTCAAGGGCTCTCTCTATGGTAAGTTCGGGATCAATAGTTTCATCTATTCTTTCTCTGCCAACTTCTGCAAGCCACATTTTAAATGGTTCTGCTTTTGGTGACGGAATAGATTGAATTATTCTCAAAAGTTGCTCTGTATTTGCAACATCCGTCTTGTAATTTTTACCATCCTTAGGAGATTGCATTTTCAGTTGTACGATATTTTCGTACAACTGGTTTGCTCCTTCAGCTTTAAGCTTTCGCTTAAGATCGCTCCAGTAACGACGGGGTTCGTTACTGTCAGTCAGAACTGAAATTACATCAACTATGGAAAAATACCATTCTTCTTCCGACTCATTCCACGCAGTACGAATCTTTTTATCTTCAAAAATTTGTATTTTATTTTCTTCACTCATATATGTTCACCCACTTCCAACCTAAAATTATTATAGCAGACTGAGTTTACAAATTCAATCTATTAAGCTTTATAGAGATAGGAATTGTTCATAATTAAGGTCGAAGACAATCTCTAATTCGTATCCCCGTGATACTTTCACTTCTCTTATGAGCTGACAAGCTATCATTTTCTTCTGTTCCATTGTGGAGTTATCAAACTCATCAGCCCAAGTTCTGAATTGTGAGTAATAAAAATCAAGCTTACCCATCGCATTTTGCTGATTGGCAAGCTTGAACTTTATATCACTTAATTCAAATTCTTTTTTATGGAGTAAATCGTTTGTATTGTCAATAGAAGTGGACAGTATATCGGGAGTGAAGCGACTTTCACCGAGGAGTGATCGTCCTACTTCGGCAGATAATTCAACTACCTGTCTTTTTAGCTTTTCAATTTCTTTCTCAAGTTTTGTCTGCTTCCTCTTATACTCCGATATTTCGGATTTATAGCGTTTTTCCAACGCTATATCTTTTGGCGTTGATTTGATTTTGGCGAGATAATCTCTTAATGTTGCAAGCACAGCACCGTCAATTCTGTGTGCCACATACGCCGACTGTCCGTCACAAGCACCTCTTTTCATCGCTTTATTGGTACATATATACCTCTGTCTGCGAACTCTGTACTGACTTCCGGCAAATTTTTTATCGCCATGTGCAAATTTTCCATATCCTGAGTATTATCCAAGTATTCTTCCATACATTCAACATTTATAGCGCCTCTTTCGTGTAATGTGCTTTCGTATATTTCAGAGTGTTCATAATGCCTGTCGTATTCATTCATCCAAGAAATATCTTCAAGCTCAAATTTATTAAAACTATCAAATATTTTCTTAGATATTAAAACTTTTTGAATACAATTATTAGCATCTGTAAATGAGATATAGTACTTTCCCTTTTCTGTATGTAATGTGTAAGGATTATACTTATCCTTTCTTATTTTTGGACGTTTGTTGTCCATATTTTGTCCTCCAATCAATCTGAATTTAAAAAATCAAATTGACTGGAGGACTCCTGCTCTTGTATAACAATAAAGTCCTTTCTGCTTTCAATGCAAAAAAGAGCATAAAAATGCCGACAGGTAATAGCATTAAAGGCTAAAACCTGTCGGCATTTAACAAGCACATATTAAATATCTTCTTATTTTTTCTGTTTTCGTTATTTCCCGTTCTCAAACACATACAGATACAAATCCTCAAGGGTTGCTTTTACGGATTGTATTTTATAGTTTTCAGGTGGGATATCAGTTACTAATCTTACAATGATTTTTTCGTCGTTATGATAGAGATTTGACACACGGTAATTATCTTGAAAATATTTAAGTTCTTCCTTATTAATTTCGACTTCAAATACCTTATTTTCAATTTCTTTTGTAAGGTTGGTACAGGTATCATGCGACACAAGCTGACCGCTTTTGAGTAATATAATCTCCTTTGCAATAAACTCAATGTCCGACACAACGTGGGTTGAAATCAATACTATTTTATCCTCCGCAATTTCGCTTATAAAGTTGCGGATTCTTATCCTCTCTTTCGGGTCAAGCCCTGCTGTCGGCTCGTCGAGAATTAAGATTTCGGGATCATTTAAAAGGGCTTGTGCAATTAAGGCTCTCTGCTTCATACCACCGGAGAACGAGCCCAATTTTTTATGTGCCGACTCTTTAAGATTGACGGTTTCAAGAAGCGAGGCAATTTTTTGTTTTGCCTCTTTCTTTTTCAGACCTTTTAAAGCCGCCATATACCACAAAAATCGGTTGAGCGTAAAGTCATCGTACAAGCCCTGTTGCTGTGGCATGTAGCCGAGAACTGTTCTGTAGTCTTTGCCGAGTTTTTTAATTTCCTCGCCGTCATAGAGAACTTCTCCGCTGTCGGCGTTCAGGTTGTCGGTGATGATATTCATAAGGGTGCTTTTGCCTGCGCCGTTTGGTCCGAGCAAGCCATAAACGCCCGGCGTTAAGGTCACACTGAAATCATCAAGTGCCTTAACTGCACCTTTTTTATATGTTTTACATAAATTTTTTATTTCAAGCCTCATTTTTACACCTTCTCATAGCTTTAAATTCAATATTAGAAAAGTTAAATGCAATTATAGTTAAACAAATCATCAGCAGGAATACGCATAATACTATCAAACTCGGGACAAGCCACATCCAACTGCCTTTTTGAAAGCTTGTGTATAATCTTATATCGGTCAAATTCATACATAACAGGCACGGAAATAATACTATCACCGCCCCGACAATCATAGACAATATATTATTCTTTAATACTTGAGAAAGCATAGCAACCGCCGTCATAACCGAGACAGCCTCCGCTATATGCACTGCCGCCGTAATAAAAATCATACTGTTTACGGAAATTGTACTGCCAATATTTGCAAAGTCCTGCATAAATACAACAGGAGTGTTTAACGACTCTGTTCCAAAGGTTTTTATAAAATTTATATAATAAGGCAAATAAATTAAAGTATATGATATAAGCGTGGTAAGCGAAAGTGTCATTACTTTTGAAAGTACAAGCCTCAGCTTGCCCTTTTTTGTGCAGCGAATTAGATCAATCATATGCTTTTTATGCTCATATGCAAATATATCGGACGATATAAATATTATTACTGCCATAAGCAAGGTAAAATACTGCCATTCTCTTGACGGATTTTGGGCAAGTCTTTTATAAACAATATAGTTAATGAATATGGGAGTAATATGATAACGCTCTCCGACCTCTTTTATGTACGAGGCTTGATTTGAAATCTCCTCAAAGGCGGCGCCCTTGGTTTTCAAAATCGAATCTATAGCCGTTATCCTTATTTCTTTTTCTTCAGCCGATAAGGACATATCAGTTGAAATGGTGTTAAGCTCTTCATTCAGTCCGTCAAAATAATCCTGCTGTCGCCGCAAATAATCTTCTTTTTCCTGCGTAAGCTCGCCCTCAAGCTTATCAATATACGCGCTGTATGCGCTTTCCTGAGCCGAACTGTATACAACCGAAATATCATCAGTAGCATTACCGTAGGCGACAAAAACAAGCAGAATAATCGCTATTATTGCCATTGAGCCTTTGTAGTGCTTAAAACATTCGCCTTTGAATATTGAAACGCTGCCTTGAATTTTATAAAACCTTCGTCTGAATTTTTCAAGAATTGGCGTAAATATATTGTTTGTCGTTATTTGTGCGGATTTTACAAAAGACATGCAAATTACCGTTACGGAAGCAATAGCGATCAATATCATAGCTATAACGTAAATCAGGGTAATATTTACAGTATGTGAAAAAATATTGATATTAAGATAATTTCCGAAAATATTATTTCCGCTTAAAAAGTATAAAAAGTTTATATACTTAAGTTGATTTAGGGGAGAGTTGCTTCCTATTGCAAGATAAAGAACTCCTTCAATGAAAACCCAAAATGCGGTAACGACAAAAACCATTCCCGTATTTTTTACTAAAACAAATATAAACGCGATAAAAAGGGCAAGCACGCACATCGTGATTATTTTTGATAAACCCCACAAAACAAGATATTGCCAAATTTGCAGATTTAAATTACAATTCATAAAAAGCTCGCAGGACTGAATATTCCTTGTCATATCGCCGAAGCCGCTGTACAATCCGCAGAGTGCAATATTTGAAGAATAATATACTGCGCATATTAAAATCGTAAAAAAGATAAGGACGAATAATTTTGAAATAATAAGCGGCATACGTCCGTATTTTGCGGTTCTGATAAGCCCGTATAATTCCTTGTCCCTTTCCAATGTAAAAATATAGATGCACATTAAAAATACAAGCGCAAATACGAGCAAATCGGTCAGAACAAATGTTGTTGAATTTTCTACGGCAAAATTGTTTCCGATTTTAAGATTTGTATTATTAACATCTTTAAAATCCTCGGCGGTTTTTAATATGTTGTTGTATGAAAACGAACCTTCTTCCGCAAAAACCGAGAACTTTGTCTGCATCTGCGCGCGCTCATCCATATCGCCGATAAAAGAGCTATAATCAAATAAAGACTTGCATTGATTTACCAAATTTGAAAGATAGGTTTGTTTATCAAGAAGCTCTTGTTTTGTATAATGTAACGCCCGCGCCTTTTTGTATTCCTCCGGGTTCTCCGCCTTATATTGTTCGGTAATTCGCCCAAGATTTTTAAGATCATCGCCGTTGCTGTTATCTGCCGTTCTGTCAAATTGAAGAGCGATTTCAACTGTTTTTAATTCGCTTTCAAGTTGTCGTTGTGCTTCAGTCGGCACATAATCTGAATATTTAGATATTATATTCTCATAATCAGATAAATTAGTATGTACTGTTTTTACTTCAAGATTATTTGATTGAGTGTAAACCAAGAATATTGAATTTGCAGTAAAAGACAAAACAAGGCATATTAAAAGCAGTTTTTTGCTGAACAGTTTGTAAATCTCGAACATAATCAATTTCATATTGTTACAACCTTAATTAAATGAGTAGATTTCTCCGCCAAAATCAGTGCTATTAATTGGCGAAATAGGTTCATTTCTTATAATAGAAACTAACATATCTTTAATTTCTACGGGAATTTTATCAACAGATACAAAAGCTACATATTGACCATTTACAAAAGAAAGAGGATTTTCTTTAACGAATTTTTCGGCATTAGCTGCGGTTTTAAATTTCAATATTTGAAAATTTCCAGTATAATTACCTCCGTCACCCGCCCAAGATAAAGTTACTGAAAAGCCGCTATTGACTTCATCAGAAAGCGTTTTGTCATATGATGTTGAAATCTTATACAACTTATTTTGTGTATTTTCAAAAACATTTTTCAATTCATTATCATTAGTATCAATTTTTTCATTCTCATCTACTTGGCTTAATGCGTTATTATTTTCACCCTCGACATTCACGGAACTTAATAATGTTTTATATTCCACTGTTTGTCCTGACAAAGATTCTGTTTTTGACTTATCAACAAAATAAATCTCGCAATTCATATTATCCACCTGTTGAACAAATATGAAGCAATCTGAATCCTGGGGAATGTTTAACACTGAACATTCAAAAGGTATTAAAAACGAACTTTTTTCATTAAATGAAGCGTCAAGAGACTTAACATTATCTCCGTCACTTTCAGTTGCTGCGTTTTCATCTGTATCTTCACTAAAGTTCTGTAAATACAGCTGTGATTCATTTGCAAACAAATTATCGCCGTAATTCATTTCCGTTAAAAGTTTAGGATTGCTTCCGTCGAGTTCACTTGTAAAATATTTAAACTTACCGTTAGTATCCGAATTATCAATGAGATATGTTAGCTGTCCATTATAGAAAAACGGCGAGCAAACATCACCTTCATCATTTCTAATTTGGTTTATTTTTATCGTATTGATATTAATCGAATAAAATTCCTGATACGTAGAAACTGTTACCTTTCCGCTTTCTTTCTGCTTTTTAATTTCATCTTCTGAAATAGGAAGAACCGGCACATAAATATAGTCATCATATGCGGTAAATTGGAAAGTACCTCTAAGATTATCACTGTAATTTTTGCTGTTAAAGATTTCCTCCGGCTTAGATTTAATGTTATTTATTTTATATCTTTTTATCGAAAAGCTGTCATAAACTGAGGACGAATCAATATCATCGGCAAACTTATCCTGTGAGAAATAAAAATAACCTTTATGAATCAACCAATGCGAAATGCCGTCTTTAAATTCAATCAGTTTTTCCCTTGTTGATCCATCGGGTGTAACTTTGTACAATATATTTCCGAGAAAATTACCCATAGCATCTTCATCTTTTACAACAATATATAAATTACCGTCATAATATTGCACAATATTAGCTGATTCTCCTGATGCATTTACAAATAAATTAAAGTATGCATTACAATCAACACTGTTATGCGAACAATTAGGCTTGTTACATAGCGGTGTTGCCGCCTGTGATTTACGGTCAATATAGTAAAGGTAATTATTAGGCAAAAACACATAGTACCCTTTTTCTGATTTTGTCACAGGAAAATTTATTCCGTTCAAGTTACTGTAATAATATTGAAAATTTGTTGTGTAGTCAAATGATAATTTATCATCTGAAGTTTTGCTTGCGTCATTACATGCAGACATCAACATCATAGTCGGCAACAATAAAGCAATTAGTAACGCACTTAATAATTTTTTCATTTACTGTATCCTCCAAAAACAATTAACGAGCTGTGCAATATCAGAATGTTAAAAACAAACCATACCGACATAACTCTTTGATGAATATTTGCTTTATTATAGAACTATATAAGGAATATCATATCCATTGGTATTACCTTCACACTGCGCACTATCCCATGTTACATAAGAACTAATGCGTACTTTATGATAACTTTTAGCACTTTTCAAAGAAACCCCGTTCTGTGCTGATACAAATGTTTCAGCATAGTTTGAACTGGAATCGGTACAACGATTGAAACTATTAGTGTTATAATTTTCACCTGCTTGTGCACTAAGACTTGTTAACTTTCCATTTGCAGAAGCAACAAAATGTGCGATAAAAGATTTAATTTTCATTTTTATTTCTCCTCGTCAGACATACTGCTAAGCTTTTCCAACAGCGTTTTGTCAATGTAAATTCCGCTGTTCGGTAAAATTGTTTCTGCCGATACCATTTGTACAAAGCTTGATCCGCACAAACCTACAACTAATGCACACGATACAATAGTTTTTATACCTTTTATTTTTTCCATTTTCTATCTTCCTCCTATATTTTGATCAACTATAATTTGAACAAGAACTTGTATAGGATTTCACAAAATAAGAACTTGTGTTACAACCAATTTTTATGGTACAACCACCATTGATTTTTCTCATAGATTCTGCTGATGTAATAAGACAATCTTTCGAACAATCAAAATTGTCTAAATTAATATTTTTCATAGGACATCCTCCTCGTGATTATATATATCTTAACATAATTCTAAATTATTAATCTGTAGTCTATCTGAATTTTTATTATTTAAATCAACAATAACGCTCTACTTGTTAATTCATACGGATAAGTAGCGAAATTAATATGCACTGAGTTAAATTCACTTCATTAATAATTGAAAGTAACATATGAACCATCTTTTAAGCAACAACCAACTGTAATTGTACAACCACCATTTATTTTTTCATAGTTTCTTCTGATGATTCAACAATATTAAGTTCATTTAAACATTCATTAATATTTATTTTTCATGATTTCACCTCCTCTGCTAGTTATTCTTAGTTAAGTCCAAATAAATTAAGTAATCCGTTGATTGCACCGTAATCATCAAAAACTAATTGCCACACGCAAATCAGAGATGCAATCGGAACTACAACAGGAATAAGCAATGCACTTCGGAAAAAAGAAGATATTTTATTAAAAGAATTAAGATGCAAAAGAAATTCAAACTTTGTAATCATAAAAATTTCAAATTCGTGTGATAGAAAACCTAAATATATAAACAATATTTTAGTTTCATCAAAAAGCACCCCCGGAATGCACGGAATAGGTACAAGAAGCATTAAGAGAGTAGTTGCAAAATATAATGGGAATTTAGAAATGAAGTATGATAATGATACAAAAACCTTTACCTCCGTAATCGGAATAAATTCTAATTTACCAGCTAACAACCAGTCATAACATTTTTATTTTAAACAACAAGCTACTTTTCCCACCCATTTCACGGTAGCGTTGTTGTGTTTCGAGCAGACCGGTATTTTTCAAATCCTTAATTGCCCTTCTTACTGTAGCAGGCGACAGCTTTATGTCGCCTGCTATTGTTTTTACAGAGGGCCAGCATTCGCCATTTTTATTTGCTCGGTCGTGGAGGTATGTATATACGGCTACGGCTCTGTGAGGTAAGTCCATTTGATACAGAAAAGTTAATTTACTCATTCTTCTGCACCTCCTGTGACGGTCGTTCGGTTCTGACGACTACTTTTCCCTGCTTGTTTGCATCCTGTTCACCGATTAAATTTTCGGGTTCTTTTGTTGGCTCATCTTGCTGTGCTGATGTTGGTTCATCCGCATCAACAATATCTTCACACACAGTCTGTTCTGCATTTGGCGAGGTTTTAAGATTTTCATTTTTCTTCTTTTTTTCACCGCTTGCTTCATCAAAATCCGAATCAGTAACAGTCTGTTCAAGATAGTGAGGGCAGTATGTTTGGATTATGTTGTTGAACAACTCAGAACGATTGGCATAGTGAACCTCACGGTTGCCATTTTCCATGACCTCATACTTTTCTTCAAATTTAATACCCCATTTAAAAAACAGCTTTAGTTTTACTTTCATCGGATAAAAGCCTGTTTTCATAACAACAAATGTGCCTTTCGGAAGTGATTTTAACTCATCGGGAGTCATAAGAGGTCTTTCTATCATCTGCAAGGATTGCGACGTATCATTTTTGCTCCTGCTCACCGAGCCACTCATAACTGTACGACTGCCAAGTGCTTTTGACAGTACCTCGGCACTTGTACTGTTGGGCGCAAATCCGCCGAAGATAGTCAGCTGTGTGTTGTCGATAATTACATCAGCACCCTCTTTGCCGTAATTCTTCTCCAACTGTGCTAAGGATTGAATAATCGGAACTATCTGCAACCGCCTTGAGCGTGAGGCTGAAAACATCATTTCTGCTGAATCAATCTTCGGCATGGTACCAAATTCATCGCAGAAGAACACACAGCGGTTTTTCAGTACACCGCCGTTTTCATCTGCGACTGACAGTATTTCACGGTAAAGCTGTTGGATAATAAGCGAAACCATAAAGAATGTGTTAGGATTTTCTTCCGGCATTACAATAAATATCGCACACTTTTCATTGCAGAATTTTTCAGCGTCTATCTCCGTATCAAAACACAAAAGCTGTTCAAGCTCAGAGTCGAGAAAGGCATTCAGCCTTGAAAGTGCCGTACTCATTACGCTTGACATAGCCTGTTCAGCTGTGTTGAGAGCCGCCCCGGCAAACCACTTTGCTTTGTGATCGTCGGGAAGATATTCCATTAAAAGTTGAAACTGATTTTTGCCTTTCTTGTTGGTCGGTGCAAGTAACTCCTGAATGATTTTGAATACCGAAACAATATGGCGTTCCTTGGGTTCGCAGAATTCCGAAACAAGCAGAATGGTTGCTGTTAAAAGTCCCTCTGCGGCATCATAGAAGTAAGCGTTCTGTCCGAACGAAGCCGAGTCCATTCCTGATAGGATAATTGTTTTTGAAATGATTTTTGCATATTTTTCGGCTCTTGCCTTGTAAACAAGATGTTCGGGTTCGGCTTTGTATAAGTCCATATATTTATTTACGAGGTGGAGAAGATTGTTGCCGTGAGAGCGTGTTGGGTTACGCAAATCTATTACTGAAATTTTGTAGCCGTAATACTTTTCTGCGATTGTTCCATAGTTGCGAACAATATCGCCCTTAGTGTCGGTTGATAAAAATGACATACCCGATGCACAGGCATATTCAATGCAGGGATATAACCAATAGGCGGTCTTGCCGACACCCGCCGCACCAATCATCAGAGCATGAACATCGCCTGTATCAACCATTGCTGTTGTGGTGCTGACAGGTTCTTTTTTCACGATTACCTTTTTGTTTTTCTTCTTTCGGAACAAATTTCTGAATTTTCTAAAAACATAAAATACCTTGTGGGTAAGGTTAATCAAGCGACCTATTGTCCTGTTTTTACAACCGACAACGATTCCTTGTTGTGTTGGTCTGCTTTTCGGATTTTTTCTCCACTTGTTCGGCTGAAAATTTATGTGTTTGTAGGTTCTCTTTATCTCCTTTTTAGTTGCCCAACGAGCCGTACCATATTGCCCTTGTCCGACCGTCTTGTTCTTTATGCGATTGAGAGAATAGTAATTGCCGACCGTAGAAATTATTATGAACAAAGCAAACATCGAGCCTGTGACAATAATCAGAGTTATAATACCTGAGGGCATAATTGCTCATCTTCTTTCTCTGTTATCTTATAGTGGGTAGTTCTTCTCTTATCACTGTGACAAGAGGCACCTATCAGTGATTTGGGGCAGTTATTCCTTGGCGGAAAATTTTTATTGACATTCAAATAACCATTGATTATAATAATATTAGGATATATTTATCCTATTTGCACATAATAATTCTGGAGGTGTTTTTATGAATGTAAACACAAAATCTCTTGTTTCAATCACAGAAGCAAATCAAAATTTTTCTAAGGTTGCAAGATTAGTTGATGAAAATGGTTCGGCAGTTATTCTGAAAAATAATATTCCTCGTTACCTTATTGTTGAATTCAGTCAGGCAGAAAACGAACAGATTGCTGTTGATGAAGATGTTATGGATATTTCAAAAAGGCTGATTGCAAAAAATAAAAAAACCTATGAGGTTCTTGCAAAATGATAGTTTTATCTAAACCACAAATTCTTATGATGCACAAATCCTTGATTGAGGAAACAGGCGGACTTGACGGTATCAGAGATGAGAACTTGCTTGATTCTGCGATAAATGCACCTTTTCAAAAATTTGACTGCCAAGATTTATTTCCAACTGTACAACAAAAAGCTGCACGGCTTGGGTATGGAATCATAAAAAATCACGCTTTTATTGACGGGAATAAACGCATTGGCACGCACACTATGCTTGTTTTTCTTGCACTCAACGGAATTGAACTTGACTACACACAAGAAGAACTTTACACAACAATACTGGATATAGCTGATGGCAAACTTGAACTTGCTGATTTGACAAAATGGATAATTAGACATCAAATATAGTGCAAATTGGCAAACGCAAACAAGAATTTATTATACGGTGAAAACAATATGAGATTTTTATTGATAATTGATATGCAGGAAGATTATATGGGCGAAAAAAGAAACAAGAAAAAATTTCCCTATGATACTAAAAAACTCATAGATAATGTAAACCATAAAATCAATTCATATTCGAAAGAATACATAGTCTATATTAAAAATCAGTTTTTCTGGGAATCACCTAAAAGAGAAAAGTCACTATCAAAAGAGATGAATGTGGTTTCCAAACAGATTTTTACAAAGAGAAATCCCAATGCTTTTAAAAATATTCAATTTGCTAATTTCCTAAAGGAAAAGAATGTAACAGAACTTGAAATTATAGGCATTGATGGTAATTATTGTGTAAGAGCAACAGCAATTGCGGCTTCCAAGACTGGGTATGAAGTGTTTTTAGACGAAACCTGCATTGGAATTTCTAACGCTAAAAAGTATGAAAAGTCTAAATTAAAAATGAAAAGTGTTGGAATAAAATTTTTATAGATTACATTTTCAAACCCTGATCCTGCTTTTTATCATTAATCTTCTTCTGTAACTTTTTATCCGTCCGTTGTTCTTTCTGCTTTTCTTCAAATCGAAGTTGATTTTGAATCATATTGCTGAGGAAACGCAGGAGATAGAGGGAAGAAACTGCAACACTGTTGCGGTTGGTTTTAATTGAATAACGAGGATACAGAACACCTTTGTCTGAATCAAAAACTGATTTGGCAGAGGTGTTTTCTTCATTTTCTAAGAGATTTGAAACAGGTTCTTCGTCCGTATTCTCTCTTTTCTCAACCTCATCTTCAGTGAGATTTAGTTTCAACGCTTCCTTGATTATTGCATTTTTGATTGACTTAAATTCCTTGTTTTGGGCAAGAGGAATCCTGACAGAAATTTCATCCGTGTAGGTGCGTATTGTATTTTCTTTTTGCTCATACCATAAATCATACAGCTTTTTAATCCTGCTGTCATTGGCAAGCTCATCAACAATAGAATCCACAATCGCTTTTACATCCGGCTTGAGATAGCCGTAAACCTTTTTACCTTTCGTTTTTGAAAGCCTGTCGGCAAGTTCCAACAGCTTGTGTTGAATTGATGCATTGACATAGATTTCGCAGTTGATATTCGCAACCAAATCATCTACAATATCCTTTGCATCTGCACGTAGCTTATCCCTGTGTTCGGTTTGCCTTTCATAGATGCACAATAAATCTTGCTGAAAAATATCTTTTGCAAATGATAAACGCAGATTTTCAACTCCCTTTTGCGTGAGATAGCCTTCGTTCTCAACAGTTGAATATGCAATCAGATGCACATGAGGGTGGTGCGATTCATTATGAAATGCCGCATACCAACGAAGATTTTCCATTGGTATTTTCAGATTTTTTGCAAGTGCTTCTGTCTGTGTACAGAGCATATCTCGCCTGCGTGTAAGGTGGAATTGAAAAGACGGAATTCAATCGTACCCTTGTAGAACACGCTGTGAAGATTCAGTGCGTGGTAGCGTGTGTCATCATAATGTCTGTAACTGTAATCCTCGCCGTCATACCACATTGATTTTATCTGCTCCATTGACATCGGAGGACGGTTATTGATTTCATCAAGGAAGCGTGTGTCCATCTTTTGACAGTAATGTTCTCTTGATACATTCACTTTTAATGCCTTGTAGAGCAAATCCTCTTTCGCCGCCATAATGTTTACGATATTGCGAAGTGTTTTCGGATTATGCGAAGCCGCATTAATATGGCAATGCAAACCACAGCTTGAGTTGACTCTCGCTCCTGCGCCACGAAGCTTTCTGACAAGCTCCTGTATAGTTTCTATATCATCATAGTTACAAATGGGAGTGACAAATTCAACCGAGTACAGAGAGCTTGCATTCTGTCCCGAACGGTTTTCACATCTAACGCTTGCGTCACGCATAATCTTCCACATCCTGCCGTCATTATCACGGATAGAATAAGCGTCATAACAGCCGCCGACATGAGTTGCATCTGTATGAAAATAACCGGCAATCACTTTCGCCGCAGTACTGCGAGTGATGCCGGTCATTTCAATTTCTATTCCAAAGTTTTGATTTTTCAAGTTGCCACCTCGGTGTTCTCTTCTTTTTGCTTTTTAGGCTTGACGGTTTTGTCAGAACAGATTTCATATCAATAAACTCTCTGACATTTGAAGGAACATATTTTGCATACAGAGAATCAACCGATTTTTCAAGTTCTTCCTTGAAATCTAAATCACGCTGTTCCATATACATTTTTACTGCATTCAGTTTTTCATCTTCGTACATAATACTTACGCTTGTTTTCTTCATAAAAAATCACCTCGTCAGTTCTTGTTGCTTTGATTTACATATTTAATATTCGGTATTTTCAACCACTTTGTCCAGCCTCGTCCTGATAGTTTAGTTTTAACAACTCCGTAAGCGGTGCCTTGTGCTTCAATAACTTCACCATTGCCGATATACACTCCGATGTGTCCGTCCATCCAGACGGCAAGTCCGGGTGTATCGGGCATAGTTGAAATCGCTCCGCTTTCGGTGACATTGCTCCAGATAGAATTTGCTCCGCAGTCGGTAAAGCCGTTTGAGCCTGCAACAATTTCTCCGCTGTCAGCGTTGTACCAAGCGTAGGATTTTATCAAGCCTATGCAGTCGCAGACTCTCTTGCCAAGCCACTTTTCACCTACCTCTCGCATTTCACCGCCTGCCTCATTGTTGCCGGGAAACAGACTTGCCTGTGTGTTATAGTCGGACAACTTTTTATTTTTCAGTTGATTTTCAACCTCTGTCATTGTGTCGTTAATAAGCTGTAGATTTTCCATCTGCTCGGCTGAAATGTTTTCTTGTATAGACTGATTGAGCTTGTCTGTGTCAATATCCATACTGCCGTTAAAAAAGGAAACAACTGCAACAATCGGCATAACCACAATTATGATTATGCCGATAACTATACCGCCTATTGTTTTTATTACCTTTTTATCCGTCAGCAGAGAAACTGCTATTTTCTTTAGTGCCGCACCTATGGTAGCACTCACAAAATCACCTCCGTAACGCAAAAAATCCGATTGAAATCATTTAAGAAAATCAATCGGATTTTTGTTAATTCAATTAATTATAAAATCAATAAATATAATGTTATTTTTTCTGCACAGGACAGCATATTTCTGTGACAAATTCATCCGGGTTGCGTGTTTCATTTGGGCTGACATGGTAAATATCCATCATTGCACCTGTAAATACATATCCATTATCAGATACCCATTTTGCAAGTGATGCATATACATCGGAGAATTGACTGTACGAACCCTTGAATGTAGTGCTTGCCACCAATTGTGCAGGCTCGTTTTTGAATTTAACATTCTCAGTATCGCAGAATTTTCCTTTTACTTCAATTTGTACCTCTACATCAACATCTCCCTCCTTATATTCCTTGTCATGAAGAACAGCCATTGCAGGACCGCAAGGTGTCATTCCCAGCTTTGCTGTTTCACTAAAAAGAATATGCCAAAGTTTTCCTTCTTCATCATACCTCGGGATAATCTGTCGCACACTTGCAACATACCTCTCAGGAATCTGTTTTACAATACAATCGTAATTCATTGTTTTATCCTTTCTCAGCCTTTCTATGGCTGTATCCAAGAGTCGTATCCGATTGCTCAGGATTTCTGTTTCTTCCATAAGTTGAGCCTTTTGTATTTCAAACATCCGTTTCATTTCCTGCGGACTATTCTCAATTTTAATCATCTCACCTATGGCTGTCACACCAAATCCCATATCCTTTAGGGCATTAATTTTACCCATCGTGAGGAGTTGATCCTCGCTGTAATAACGATAACCTGTAAACTTATCTACTCTAACCGGCTTAATAAGATTCATTTCATCGTAATATCTCAGCATTCTGACACTGACTCTTGATAGTCTTGAAAAGTCACCTATTTTTAACATTCTTATCCTCCATGGAGTTAATGATTATCTTGAGCTCATTATCATTTTAACACCTTACACAGTGTGAGAGTCAACACCCAACTTTAAATTAATTTTTATTTTTTGAAAAATGTTTTATCGACCACCTGCACCGCCAAAAATCTCAGCTTTGTATTCGGGAGCCTGAACAAGTAAAAGATAGCGTTCATTACCGCACCTATACAGACAAGTGCCACGCTCACCGAATTTTATTAAAGCGTACTCGTTTGGCTCTACCATAAGTGCATCTTCAAAGTCCTTTGGATTGATATTGCCGGGGAAGAACAGGAAGTGGTGAGTGGGAATTGAAAACAGCGGCTTGGTATATTCCTTAACGCTTGAATCAAAACCAAACTGTTGTGCAATTCTCGGAACTTCGTTTGCCGCAAGCATTATTCCAAGTCCTAAAAGCATATTGCCGGGGAAGGTTAGCAACCCGAGGAACAGCAGAGTTGTCTGCATAAATGCCGTAAGGCACAGTGCCGCTATCTGTTTCATCCACTGATTAAAGCCGTCCTGATAACCTCTCGGAACGCTGAACATATACAGTGCACCTACTGCCATCTGAATAAGCAAGATTCCGCCTCGCTTGATGTTCGCAAAAAAGATTTTTATTACGCAGTAGGCAAAGGCTATCATACATAGCAAATTGAGAAGTCCGAATGTTGTTTGTATTGATACTGCAAAACTGCCCTCTAAAACACTTGTGCTTTTTCCTGCTAAATCAAGACTTTGCTGTCCTGCCATTATGGAAGACAAATCCTTTGAGAATGTGTTTTGCAGGCTGATGCAGAATTTGTACAACTCCACAGGTACTACGCCAAACAGCGAGCAGGCAAAGAAACCTTTTAAGACATTTATTGCGGTTGCCTTTATGTTTGCTCTGCCGTTCTGATATTCAATAGCCACATCAAACACGGCAACGACCGTTCCTGCGGCAAACAATGCCCAGCCGAAAAGCGTAAACAGGTTTATTGTCGCCTGCACCCATTCAAGGTCAAACACATCTGCACCCATATTACCCATCATCGTAAAAAAGTCTGCAACAGCGTTGTAAATCGTTTCGTAGAACCACTGTAACATTGTGTTCCATATAGCGTTTGAAATTTGTTCACCGAGGTAATCAAACGCACCGCCTATGGCACTGCCGATTCCGCCGATGAAATCTCCTAACCAGTCAAAAATATAAATCACCCCCTGTCAAATGGAAAGTTGAAAATTAAGCTGTGCGGCTTCGCCGCAATTTTAAATAAATTCGGGCAACAAGGCTTTTTATCATTTCAAACCATCTGCTCGTCCAAAATTTTCCATTTTACATTTTCCATTTTCAATTTTATAGTATTGTCCAGATGTATAGCGGTGCAGTCAGAGAGAACACAAGACAGCCGAAAAGAATTGCCGGCGCGGTGAATTCAAACTGTCCGTGCTTGCGGTAATCGAGATAAGCCATAGCAAGTTTAACAAAGAAAAGTATGGCAAGAATCATATCTATCGCAGGAAAGACAACATTGTTTACAACATTTTTAATCTGTGTTTGAGCCGATGTCAATGTGCTTTCGATTGCTGATGATACATCTCCTGCGGCAAAGACTGTTACTGCCGAAATTCCGAGCATTAACAGTATTACTGATATTCCTGCCAACCACTTCAACAACTTAATTTTTCTTGATTTTATCATTTTTTACCTCCGATTTTCTTAAATCATTCTCCGATATATATCTGACTTCGATGTTCAGTTTTTCTGCAAAGCGAATTTCTGTTTTCATACTCTCAGTTATTTCATCTCCGAAAACCCAAACCGCATCACACACCCAAAGCATAGAAAGTCCTGCGTTCATACCGAGATTCCTTTCTTTATCATTTCTGTCATCTAAAATCAGCACATAAAAATGCGGTATGAACGGAGCCATACCGTTTTGTTTTAGTGTACGGCTTGCAATTCCCATAAGATTGAATATATTGCCGTCCTGACCTATCAATGCACAATCAGGTTTGAGCTTTTCAGTTTTGTTCTGCTCAGGTTCAAAGCCACCAAGCCTGTTGGACAGCCACATTCCTGCAAAGGCTGTGTAGGACTGTAATCTCCACATTGCAAGCTTGCCGATGTCAAGGTGGACATCTTCAAGGGGATAGAGAATACAGGTTACGCCGTCACTCTTGAACACCGAAACATTCTCAAACTTTGTGTCGTCAAGAAGTATTCCTTTGTCCGTAAGAATTTTATTAATGCCGTCCACCCATTCCTGTGTTTCACCGCCACACCCCTGCAAGATGAGTCCTTCCTTGCCGTTCATACGGCGTAGACCCGTTAAAGTTATTTGGTTTATTTTCATTGAGATCAGTCCTTTCAAAAAAATAACAGCACCCGATTAAGAGTGCTGTCATTATAAAATTTTAAATTGTCCTTACACCGACCTCAACTTGAGTTATTACATCACGAAGCCTGTCACCACCGACAATATATTCCAATATATCATCTGCCGTATCTCCCCACATTCCTTCTATGTCAATGCATGGTTCATTGCTGAGAACATTATAATTTTTTCCATCTTTTATATAGTAGCCCTCGCCAATGTTAATTCTCCCGTCAGGATGTGTGATAGAATAAGATTTGCCTTTCCATTGAAATTCAACTTCTCCACCACAATCTACACACCATTTAAACTCGCTAATTGTTTTAAATTGATCTTCTTCGTTTTTTACAATATTTTTATTTACTTTCATCTGTGTGTTCACTTCCCTATAATACTTAAATTCTGGAACTACATCAGGATAATTTATAGGTCTCTGTGGCAATGGATTACCACGATTAGGATCCCAATTTATCATATGATCATGCGGATTTGTATGTTTATCAGGTCGATTATGGAAACTGAAATGTCTTTCCTTGGTTGCACGTCCATCATCACCAATTTTCGTTAACCTTCGTTCGCCATTCTTATCAAATGTTTCCTTGATTTCGCCCGGTTTTCCTAAAAATCGTTCATCTTCAGTCTTTTTTGGTTTCCACTTACCGCCGTAGGCACTACCTGAACCTTTCAGTGAATACATTTTATTGAAGTTCTATGGCTGAAGCATTGTTTTGTTAACAATTATACCCTTTTTATTATGCAAAGGCAAGTCCAATGATTCTTTATTGAGATATTTCCAACCGCTAAGTTCATAATCAACATAAATTATGTCACCTTGCATTTCAGGAAAAGGTTCGCTGTAACATATAATTTTGCTCGGTTCTATTCGTTGTCGAAACAACCGCCGAATTTTGCCCACTGTCGGCTTTTTCTTCGGTTTTGGTATTCTGTCCCGAAGACTCTGTTCCTTTTGAAACTGTGGCTTTTTCGGGGATTGTTGTTTCAGTTGCTTTTTCTATTGTTGTCGGTACAGAAGTTTCCGTAGATGCAGAAACACCCACGGAAGTTGAAACCGTGGGTGATAAAGAACTGTTATACATTTTTTCTTCTGCCGTACAAGCTTTGAATATTTCTGTTGCTAAAATCAACGTCAGCATTATTGCGATTTTCTTTTTCATACTATCGCCGTCCTTTCAGCAACAAGTATATCCAAAGAATTCGAAATGTCCAGAAATTTTTGAATAACAAACTAGAGGTTGTTGATTTATTTGTGAATAGAAAATATCAAACTTATCACTCTACAATATCTGAATAGTCTCCTTCAAAACAGATAGCAGTGTATTCATCATCTCAACACCTGGAATATGTCCTGTATTGGCAACAACTTTATATCTTAAATTTGTATTATTACTAATAGACACCATTTCTTTAACTGTTTGTGTTGACGCTACTATATCTGTATCTCCTTGTAAAATAATGTAAGGAATTTCAACTTTTTTCAGTTGCTCTGTAAGATTTAGTCTTAGTATCTCTTTCCATAACGATGTATTCTTCATGTAACCATTAATCATAATAGCCTTAAAGTCCTTCATCTTGTAATCCGGACTTGTTATTAGTCCTTTAACAATCGGCATCATAGGTGCTTTTGCACCTATCTTATTTTTGTAGGCATCTGTGTACTTTCGAAGCGAATCTGATATTAACTTTAAATCTTTACCCGAAAAATTCTCTACTGTCACATTGTTGATTCTTTCCAATTTCTTTTTTGGAATACCACTTTGACATAACGCATTCTTCACTTCATCGCAAATGAACACATTTTTTACTATCTGTCCACAAGCTATAACAGCATCAACAGCATGGGGATTTCTTTCTAGGATTTTAGTACTCAAAATAGAGCCCCACGATGTTGAGAATATCATCATTTTATTATTCGGAAATTTCTTTTTTATATGCTCTACCAAATCTTCCGTCATCTGCACAAACGAATCTATGGAAAAAGCATCATCGATAACATAATTGTTAATTCCACAACCAAGTTGATCCCAATAAACCACAATAAAATTGTCCGTAAACTCAGGAAACAATCCTCTACATCCAACAGACATTGGAATCGGTGTTCCCGGTCCTCCATGCAAGGTAATTATTATTGGAGAATCTTTTTTTCTCCCTTCTATCAACACCTTCTGTTCATATCCGCCTAAAGGAAATGAACACAATTCTGATATTTCATTGTTTGATATTACGTCTTTTCTTTTCACAATATTGACCTCTACTCGTTAAAAAACTGAAATTTACACCTCTACAAATTCCGATTCATCATACAGATATTATAACTTATTCCAAATCAACGGTCAACTTATTCTCTGCTTTTCTGTCCACAGCAGAGAAAGATGTAAAAGTGCGTTTCTCTGTTCTTTCTCGGACAGACCGTCAAGGAAATCTTCAAGAGTTATGTTTTCTTCAAAATCTTCTTCAAGGTACTGGCAGTTGTCGCAGAGTTTTTCTCGCCTGACAAGTACCGAGCCGTCATCCTGTTGGATGAATGATAAAACATCGTTGTATCTGAATCCGATTCGCTGACGGATTTCACAGGGGATTGTAATTCTTCCTTTTTTACCGAGGACTCTGTATATTTTAAGCATTGCTCGTCCTCGCTTTCTGCAAGCTCTGCTCTGCACTCATCGCAGATACAGTAGCAACAACATTCTTTACAATCATCTTCGCACCTCTCAATCAGAATTGCTCCGTCCACAGCTGAAATCTGCACAGCACAGTCGGATGTGATTCCTGATACAATAAGGGCATCAAACGGTATGCTTACATAAATCCTATTTTCCATGGTTTAGGAAGCACTGATTAAATCCTTTGCACAGATTGTTTAGTCAGATTTTTTGCCGTTCAGTACAAAAAAACGCAGTAATACTGTCCGTATTGCGAGAATTTTTTGGGCTGAACGGCGGAAAATATGCAAACAAGATGTGTGAAGAGATTTGGTCAGTGCTTCCTAAGTATACACTCCTTCAAAATTTGTTCTAAATCAATTTATTGTTCTGTTGTCAAGTCAAGCAAACTCAACTGCAACGGTTTATTTCTCTGCCTTTCATACATATCGTAGTTGCCGATTAGCAGTTCAGGGAATTGCTCGCCTGCATTAATTCGCTGTTTCATATTGTGAAGCCTTGTGAAATCAAAAAATGAATATCCATCATATAAATTACGTATTTCCTCACAATCATTGTATGATACAAGCCATTTGCCTTTTGCATTTGCAAGTGCGTTTTTTAGCCTTAAATGGTCGTCCCAAGTAAATCCGCATTGATACACATACTCGCTTGAGAAGTATGGCGGATCACAGTAGAAAAATGAGTTTTCTCTGTCATAATGCTTTATCAGGACTTCAAAATCCTGATTTTCAATCACAACATTTTCAAGTCTTTTACCGACTTGCTCTATCAGTTTGAAAAGACTAACAACCGAAAACGGCTGACAGGCAAAGGATTTGCCACCGCTTGAGTAACTGTATCGCAGAAGTTTCAAAAACATTACTGCTCTGCGCAAGTCGTAATCCTTTTTCATCTTGACATAAAGATTTATGACTTCGTCTGCTTTTAATTCAGGAAGGATAATTTTCGTCAACTTCAACTCCTCATCAAGGTATTTATCATCAAACTTTTCCTGTTTAAAAAAGTTCTTTATTGCATTGAAATCATCCCTTGAATTAAGCGGATAGAATCCCAACTCTTTTATGAAAGCCAAAGGTCTGTCACGCATACAGCGAAAGAGGTTTACAAGATTGTGGTTGTAATCGTTATACACTTCAAATTTATCAGGTTTTTTCTTGCCTAAAAGTACCGCTCCCGAACCGCCGAAAGGTTCAATATACCTTTCGTAATTCAGAGGAAACAGAGCGTACAAAATATGAAGGACGGAAGTTTTGTTTCCCATCCAACTTACAGGGGTTTTTTATTACCTTTCACTCCTCTCGGAATATCAATCGCCCCTGAAACGACAAAAAGCCGTTGATTAAGTTTTTAACTCAATCAACGGCTATATATATTGAAACCAATATCAGTCGCTGTCAGAAACGATTGAATTGGTTGTTGTTATTTAAATTTTACTGTCTGCCTTTTTAATAATCTTACCGATTTCAGAGATTACATTTACTGTCACAGCGTTTCCTGCCATCTTGTAGAGCCTGCTGTCGGATAGTCCTGTCGCTTTTGCCTTATCGAATTGATCGTCTGTGAAGCCTTGTAATTTCCAGCACTCCCTCGGAGTAAGTTTTCTTATTCTGCCGATATGAACTTCTCCGTTTGGCTCAACAAAAGCAACTGCGAATTTTTCATCATCTGCAATATTCGTGCTTTCTACGAAAACACCCGAATGTTCAGCCTTTCGGTTACTGATTCCCGAATCATGTCTTGCAGTTATACACCTTGCATTTTCTGTCAGCTTAGGGTCGGGGTTCAGGTCAATGAAATGGACACGAGTGTCCATTTCATTAGATTCATTTCGCCCGACCAATTTGACACTTTGTGTCAACGGTCGATGGCTAATTCTATCATTTTCCCTTTCAGGTAAAAGATAGAATACAGCCTGCGTTGCTGAGGTTGTCAGAGTATGCGCTATCTGATTTCCGACTCTGCCACGCCTTGAATTTTCTCCCGAAAATGCAGTATCAATACTGTCGCCGGGATATGCAACCTGATAACCGTCTTTGGTCTTAGCTTTTATCAGCAAGCCGAAATTTTCAGTATCATCAATGAGATAAAGTCCCGAATGACCGCCGAATCCTCCCGAACCACTTGTCAGCGTACAGCTTAGTCCTTTTGATGAGTAGATTCGCTCACCCTGTGTTGGCTTTTCTTTGTATAAGAGATTTTCCGCTTGTTTGCGTGAAAGATAATACTACTCCGGCACATTGTCCTCTAAGATAGCCAATAATGAACACTCGATTTCGTGATTTGGGTACTCCGAAATTTTTGCTGTTAAGTACCTGCCAGCACACATCATACCCCTCGTCGGTGGAAGCTGTGCTTACTCGTTTCCAACCGCAAGCGGTTAAAAACTCGCACGCTATGCTGCGCCTCCTCTCCCCAAAAAGCTTACAGCTTTTCGGGGACCTGTATTCAATGTATTGAGGATTGTTTCAAATGTTTTGCCTGAGTCATGGTTAAGCAGACCGGGAACATTTTCGAGGTAGAGATACTTAGGTTTTTTAACGGAAGCAATTCGAGCAATCTCAAAAAACAGCGTTCCTCTTGTATCGTCAAATCCTTTCCTTGCACCTGCGATTGAGAAAGACTGACAGGGAAATCCTCCAACAAGAAGGTCGAAATCGGGTAACTGTTCGGGTACAATTTTTCTTGCGTCATCAAAGTAAAGTTCACCTCCTGTATCGTACATTGCTTCATATGCATGCTTTGCATACTTGTCGATTTCGCAGTATCCGACGCACTCAAAACCGCCAATGACTTCAAGTCCGGAACGGAAACCGCCGATGCCAGCAAACATATCAAAAAATTTGATAGACATAAATCTTCATTCCAAACGAAGATTTATTGATTAAACCTCACCTCACATTCCCATGGTAATTCCGCTATCCTCATCAGGAGTTCCATTTTCAACTTCTGATTTAGATTGGTTTTCTGCTTCAATTTCTTCCTGTGTGAGCTTTCTGAATGAGTCCTCACCGGGAACTACGCCAAGTGAACGACCGTTGTCCCACTCAGGGAATATTGTTCCCATCGAATCAACGAATTTTACTGTTCCTCTTGTGCCTGCCGGAACAGGTGCGTGTGGGTCATTCATATGGATAAGCTCAATTCTTGTACCCGGCGGATACAATTTCTTTGTACTTTCAGCGATTCTGCGCTGTCTTTCATATTCGTTCAAGTTATACATCTCCTAAAGTTAAGTTGTTTAATTGCATTGTTTTTTGAGTGGGACTTCTTATTTTTAATGTCATAAAATCAACCAACCTCTTTCTTATTTATGTCTGAGTTAAGTTTTTTGTTGTCAGAGAAATGTGCGATTTCATTTTCATCACACTCATCATTGCGCCTGTCAAAATTCGGTTTCTGACGCATCTCTCTTTCAAACTTCCTGAGTTCGGGTGTGTCGGTAAAATACATTTAAAATCATTCCTTTCAATTTTTTGTAAATAAAAAAGGCAACCGTTCTAATCAAAAAAATTAAAACGATTGCCAAATAAAAAAAGAGCCAATTACTATATCTCTAAAATAAGAAATATAATGATTGACTCATATATTTGATAATATTAAATTAAGCAGATTAGCGAAAGTAATCAGTTTTCTTTACCTTTAACTAAATTTTGTAGCTTTTCAACAGCTTCATCTTTAGTTTCAGAATCCTTCACTATTTGGATAATTGAGTTCATAAGAACATCAAATTGTTTGTCTGTCATATTTTCGAACTCCATATCTTTTCCTTTCCGATAAATCAATTATCACTTCTACCAGAAATAAATTTTGTATATAAATAATTGAGGCTCATAGAAAAACTATGAGCCTCTTTTGGCTCCCCCAACTGGGCTCGAACCAGTGACATCATGATTAACAGTCATGCGCTCTACCGACTGAGCTATGGAGGAATATATAACCCTGCATCAAAAGATACAGGGTAATGTCGGCATTACCTATTTTTCCGGGAGGCTGCCCTCCGAGTATTTTCGGCAC
>OIZX01000379.1_pt1 | contig 31412 bp, 29 predicted proteins | sample 1588621 | NCBI WGS metagenome assembly OIZX01 (sample SAMN03283276) | human gut metagenome | biome: human-associated habitat; material: feces | host: Homo sapiens | place: Peru | collected 2012 | reverse complement strand
TCGAGGTCACGGCGGATGATTCCGCACCGTTCGCTGCGCTGGCGTTCAAAATCGTTACCGATTCATTCGTCGGCAAGCTTGCATTTTGCAGAGTTTATGCGGGTTCGCTCAAAGTGGGTTCCGTTGTGTACAATGCAAACAAGGGCAAGCGCGAACGTGTCACAAAGCTTTTGCTCATGCACGCGGACAGCCGCACCGAGCTTGACGAAGTCTATGCCGGCGATATTGCCGCATTTGTCGGACTTCGCGAGACGGTCACGGGCGAAACGCTTTGCAGCGAAGGCAAACCGCTGCTCATGGAATCAATGGATTTTCCGGAGCCGGTGATTCGCATCGCCATCGAATCAAAAACAAAGGCAGGTCAGCAAAAACTCAGCGATGCGCTTGCAAAGCTTGCAGAGGAGGATCCTACATTCCGTGCTCATACTGATCAGGAAACAGGTCAGACAATCATCGCCGGAATGGGAGAACTTCATCTTGAAATTATCGTAGACAGACTTCTTCGTGAATTTAAGGTAGAAGCTAACGTAGGTGCTCCTCAGGTTGCTTACAAAGAGACATTTACAAAACCTGTAGATGTAGACAGCAAGTATGCAAAACAGTCTGGTGGTCGTGGACAGTACGGTCACTGTAAAGTTAAATTCGAGCCGATGGATCCGAACGGCGAAGAGACATTCAAGTTCGAATCTACCGTTGTTGGTGGTGCTATTCCGAAGGAATACATCCCGGCAGTAGGTGAAGGTATTGAGGAAGCTATGAAATCTGGTATCCTTGGAGGATTCCCGGTAGTTGGTGTTCACGCTAACGTATACGACGGATCTTACCATGAAGTCGATTCCAGTGAGATGGCATTCCACATCGCTGGTTCTCTTGCATTCAAGGATGCTATGAAACAGGGATCACCTGTACTTCTTGAGCCTATCATGAAGGTAGAGGTTACAATGCCTGAAGAATATATGGGAGATATCATCGGAGACCTGAACTCACGTCGTGGACGTATTGAAGGTATGGATGATCTCGGTGGCGGAAAGATCGTACGTGCGTACGTTCCTCTGTCAGAAATGTTTGGATACTCTACAGATCTTCGTTCCAGAACACAGGGACGTGGTAACTACTCTATGTTCTTCGAAAAATATGAGCAGGTACCGAAGTCTGTACAGGAAAAAGTACTGAGTGCAAAAGCAAAATAAGATAAAATAGGACAAAGGTTTGACAAAGATTCTTCTTTTGGAAAAATCCCGGAGAAGAATCTGGTCAAACTGCCATAAAAGTCATAAAAACAGGTAAATTAGGCTTGAAAATATCCTGGATTTGAAATATAATCGTAAATAGCCTATGTAAATAAAGAAAATAAAGGTAAGCCAATACGGCTATTATTTCAAGGAGGACATTCAAAATGGCAAAAGCTAAATTTGAGAGAACCAAACCGCATTGTAATATTGGTACCATTGGTCACGTTGACCATGGTAAAACAACTCTGACAGCAGCTATCACAAAAACACTGGCAGCTAGAGTTGCAGGTAACGCAGCAGTAGATTTCGAAAACATCGATAAAGCTCCGGAAGAAAGAGAACGTGGTATCACAATCTCTACAGCTCACGTTGAGTATGAAACAGAGAAGAGACATTACGCACACGTTGACTGCCCGGGACATGCTGACTACGTTAAAAACATGATCACTGGTGCAGCTCAGATGGATGGTGCTATCCTCGTTGTTGCTGCTACTGATGGTGTTATGGCTCAGACAAAGGAACACATCCTTCTTTCAAGACAGGTTGGTGTACCTTACATCGTAGTATTTATGAACAAGTGTGATATGGTTGATGATCCAGAACTTCTTGAATTAGTAGAAATGGACATTAGAGAATTATTAAACGAATATGAATTCCCAGGCGATGATACACCTATCATTCAGGGTTCAGCTCTTAAGGCTCTTGAAGATCCTAGTTCTGAATGGGGTGATAAGATCCTTGAACTTATGAATGCTGTTGATGAATGGATTCCAGATCCACAGAGAGATACAGATAAGCCTTTCTTAATGCCAGTTGAAGATGTATTCACAATTACAGGTCGTGGTACTGTTGCAACAGGTAGAGTAGAAAGAGGAACACTTCATGTTAATGATGAAGTTGAAATCCTTGGTGTTCATGATGATGTTCGTAAGACAGTTGTTACTGGTATCGAAATGTTCAGAAAGCTTCTTGATGAAGCTCAGGCTGGTGATAACATCGGTGCTCTTCTTAGAGGTATCCAGAGAACAGATATCGTTAGAGGACAGGTTGTTGCTAAACCAGGTACAGTAACATGTCATAAGAAGTTCACAGCTCAGGTTTATGTTTTAACAAAGGATGAAGGTGGTCGTCATACTCCTTTCTTCAACAACTATAGACCACAGTTCTACTTCAGAACAACAGATGTTACTGGTGTTTGTGAATTACCAGCAGGTACAGAAATGTGTATGCCTGGTGATAATGTAGAAATGACAATCGAACTTATTCACCCAATCGCTATGGAGCAGGGTCTTGGCTTCGCTATTCGTGAAGGTGGTAGAACAGTAGGTTCTGGTAAGGTTGCTTCTATTATTGAATAATCTACGCATAAGCGATAAGATAAGTGCCTAAAAGGCAAAAGAATAGCCCGTTGTGCTTGCACAAGGGGCTATTTTTTATCTCTTACTATTTCATATTATTTACAGTTTTGTATTTATATAGCATTTCAGCGTGGTTTTGTTCTTCAACCTGTATATCAGCAAGCAGCTTTCTAACATCAGAATTTCCAAAGGTAAATACATTTGTATTATATTCTGAAGATACCAGCTTTTCTGTTCCAATGCAATCGGTTGCAAGGTAACAATCGTGCTGCTTTTCTGGACTGTTGGATAAAGAGTCATAGGTCATTTTAGGATTATAGTTTTTTCCTTCTGCGTCATTGCAATCACAAGAAGGAACACAACCATTTAACACCTGATTTAGTGAATTATAATGCTTTTCTTCTTCCTTGTGTAGGTTGGTAAAAAGGTCTTTAAGTACGGTGTCGCAGGCTTCACAGGAATATTTTTTATATTTCTCCATACATACTTTTTCCTGTGCCTTTAATTCGTTAATTGCATTAGTTTCTTTTTCTGTTAAAATCATAGAAATCTCCTTTTATATTGTTATTGTTAAAATATAGTATTTGAAATATTTTGAAATTTATTTATATTATGGCAAGAATTTTTTAAAAATTATAAATAGTTAAAAGATATACGGGAATATTAAAAAATCAGTTGACAAAATTCAAAAAGATTATTATATTAATCCTATCAAATAAATAGGAATATTCAAACCATTTATTATATTTGATAACATAGTTTCATGTGACAATGCAGCTTTAAACTTAGAAAATATAGTTTCATGTGACAAATGTAGCTTTAGACTAAGAAAAAAGGATAAAAGGTGATAAAATGAAACAAATATTATGCTTTGGAGATTCAAATACATATGGTTTAATACCTAATACGAGCGGTAGATATGATTGGGGAATACGCTGGACCAGCTTATTAGATGAAAGTGTAAGGGATAAAGGATATAGAGTTGTAGAGGAGGGCTTGTGTGGCAGGACAAGTATTTTTGATGACCCATTAAGAGATGGAAGAAATGGATATAAGCTTATTACTACCCTGTTAGAAACCCACAAGCCAATAGATACTGTAATTTTAATGCTTGGAACGAATGATTGTAAAACATTTTATGATACTAATGCAACGGTAATTGGAAAAGGCATTGAAAGGATAGTGGATAAAATATATAATGTAGACAGTAGCATTAAGGTATTAATAGTTTCTCCTATACATTTAGGTGATGGCATATGGGAGGATGGCTTTGACCCTGAGTTTGACAAAAATTCTGTAGAAGTGTCAAAGAAGCTTAAAAGTGCTTATTTAGATGTAGCTAATCGTAAAAATACATATTTTTTGGCGGCATCAGATTACGCTTTGCCAAGTGATGCAGACAGAGAACATCTAAATGAACAGGGACATAAGCAGTTTGCATCTGCAATTATAGATAAAATTAATACAATAATTGCATAGAAACAATATTAAATTTATTAATGTACATATAATAGAAAAAAGTTAGAGGAAAGAAAATGACACTTACACAGCTTAGATATGCTATTACAGTTGCAAATTCAAATTCATTAAATGAAGCAGCAAGAGAATTATTTATTTCACAGCCAAGTCTTTCAGCAGCTATAAAGGAGCTGGAGGAGGAAACGGGAACTCAGTTATTTAGAAGGACAAACAGGGGTATTTCCGTTACTACGGAAGGCAAGGAATTTTTAGGATATGCCAGACAGGTTGTTGAGCAATATGAGCTTATAGAGTTAAAATATATTGCAAAAGAAAATACGAAAAAGAAATTTAGTGTATCAATGCAGCATTATACTTTTGCTGTTAATGCTTTTGTAGAAATGGTTAAGCAGTTTGGTATGGACGAATATGAGTTTGCAGTACACGAAACAAAGACCTATGATGTAATTGAGGATGTGAAGAACTTCAAAAGTGAAATTGGAATTTTATACATTAATGATTTTAATAAAAAGGTGCTTACAAAATTGTTCCGTGAGTATGAACTGGAATTTCACGATTTACTAGAATGCAAGATATATGTTTATATGTGGAAGGGACACCCGCTTGCTAAGAAAAAGGAAATTGCATTAGAGGAGTTAGACGATTATCCATGTCTTTCCTTTGAGCAGGGTACTTACAATTCCTTTTATTTTGCAGAAGAAGTGCTTAGCACTTATGATTATAAAAGATTGATTAAAGCCAATGATAGGGCAACTTTGCTTAATTTAATGGTAGGTTTGAATGGTTACACATTATGCTCAGGAATTATATGCGAAAGCCTTAATGGTGCTGATTATGTGGCAGTAAAGCTTAAGTCAGATGAAGTTATGACAATCGGATATTTGAAGAAAAAAGGAACTACACTTAGTCCTTTAGGAGAAAAATATCTGGAGGAAATAAGCAAATTTAAGGATAAGGCATTAGAGTAAGCACAATATAAGCATAGTGGCAAGTATTACCATATTACAATAAAGCAGGAATTCATATGGATTTAAGAGTATTACGCTACTTTTTAACAGTAGCCAAGGAGCAAAGCTTTACAAAAGCAGCAGAACAATTAAATATTACTCAGCCCACCCTTTCAAGACAGCTTGCAGCCCTAGAGGATGAGCTGGGAGTGAAGCTTTTTGACAGAGGTGGTCATTGTAGTACCCTTACTAATGAAGGAATTTTGCTTAAAAGACGAGCTTTAGAGGTGGTTGACCTTGAGGATAAAATTATAAGTGAGTTTAAAGGGCAGAATGGGAAAGCATTGGCATGGAGCAGCACCAGATAGCTGGTTTAGTCATCTTGCAGTTGAAGTTCCGGGCGTGGATACATTAAATGAATGGTGTGAGGCTGTAACTGATGAGGAATATAATAAGCTAAAATAAATATTGGAATTTAAACATACAAAGTAAGTATGATTCTAAAATGTAGATATATGGCGAGAGTGTATCTGTAAAGCTATGGATATATAGATATATGTAGTGGTAAATGTGGGAAATGGTTAGTAATATAGGTAATGAATGTGGAAAAAGCAAATTTTCTATCTTATAAGCTGAAAAGCTTTTAGGGAAGAGGATTTGCTTTTTTATGATACTGCCCAGAAATGCTAATAACCTGAAAGTGTAAAATAAGGTAAAGAACAATAAATATATGTAAAACCAAATATAACCCCATAAATAGTGAAAGAATATAAAGATATACAAAAGAGTTGCTATAGGTAAAAACTATAACAAGCAGTAATTTTTAGGTATTAACACCTTTTTGTAATTGGGTGGTATACTAATCACCGTCACAAGAAACAATTAAAAATAAAATATCTGGAGGTGATAAATTGATTCGCTTTGAACGCGTAAGTAAAACCTTTAAATCAAAAAAGAATACTGTTCAGGCAGTTAAGGATGTCAGCTTTTCTATAGAGAAGGGCGAGATATTCGGAATAATAGGCTTTTCTGGCGCTGGTAAATCAACATTAGTCCGATGTATTAATCTTTTAGAGGTGCCAACAGAAGGAAATGTATATTTAGGTGATATTAATCTTACTAAAATAAGTGAAAAAGAGCTTAGACGATGTAGACAGAATATTGGAATGATATTCCAGCAATTCAATTTATTATCACAGAAGAATGTTATTGAAAATATTTGCTATCCATTACTTGTAGCAGGAGTAAAGAAAAAGGATGCAATAAAGAGAGCCAAGGAGCTTTTAGAATTAGTAGATTTGAAGGATAAGGAAAAAGCTTATCCAGTACAATTATCTGGAGGACAAAAGCAAAGAGTGGCAATAGCAAGAGCACTTGCTACTTCCCCAGAGGTGCTGCTTTGTGATGAAGCTACCAGCGCACTTGACCCTATAACAACAAGGTCTATTCTGGAGCTTCTAAAAGAAATAAATGAAAAGCTTAATGTTACAATAGTTGTAATTACCCATGAAATGAAGGTAGTTGAACAGATTTGTAACAGAGTGGCAGTAATGAGTGACGGAAGGATTGAAGAAATAGGTACAGTTAAAGATGTATTTATTAATCCAAAGTCAGAAACAGCCAGACGACTTATTTTACCAGATAAGGAAATTTCAGAAACAGAAAGTGAAGGAGAGGTGCTTAGAATAGTATTTGATGGTCAGTCATCAAACGAGCCAATTATCTCTGCCTTATCAGTAAAATGTAATGTAATGATAAATATTTTAGGCGCAAACACAGAAAACATTGGAGGCAGGGCGTTTGGACAAATGCTGATAGAACTGCCAAAGGATGCTGAAAAGGTCAAGCTTATAAAGGATTATCTTACAGAAAAGGAAATTCATTTCGAGAAAGGAGGAAGATAAAATATGACAGAAAAAATGATACAGTTATTAATAGCAGGAATAGGGGAAACCCTTTATATGGTGGTTATTTCAACTGTAGTAGCATATGTTTTTGGTATTCCTCTCGGAGTGATAATGTACATTACAGATAAAAAAGGAATTTGTAGAAACCGGGTAATTAATCTGGTGGTTGGTGTAATAATAAACATTATTAGGTCAGTACCATTTTTGATTTTGCTGGTTGCCATACTTCCATTTACAAGACTTGTAGTGGGAACAACTATTGGGCCTACAGCAACCATTGTTCCACTTATAGTTGCAGCAATACCATTTGTGGCAAGAATGGTAGAGTCTTCTCTTAAAGAGGTAGACGGAGGAGTAATAGAGGCAGCAAAGGCAATGGGCTCTTCAAATTTTCAAATAATTACAAGAGTGCTCTTGCCAGAAGCAAAGCCATCCTTATTAGTAGGACTTACCATAGCAATAACAACAATACTTGGTTATTCAGCAATGGCAGGCTTTACAGGTGGCGGAGGCTTAGGTGCTATAGCTACTAACTATGGATATTACAGGTATCAAACAGATGTAATGTTAATAACAGTTGCAGTTTTGGTAATAATTGTACAAATATTCCAAGAGGTAGGAATTAGGATAGTTAATAAGCTGGATAAAAGATTAAAGTAACTAAGTAGTTAAATATACTTATTAATCAAATAAGCAATGGTTAAATAAGTAAAAGTAGAAAATTGTAAAAAAAATTAAGCAAACAAATGCTTTATATTCATTAAAGACAAGGAAATAAGAAAGGAAATGAAAAATATGAGAAAGAAATTATTAGGTTTATTATTAGGAGTAAGTTTAGTAGCGAGCCTTGCAGGCTGCGGAAGCAATGCAGACAATGGAAACAACAAAAATTCATCAGATGAAAAGGAAGTAATTAAAGTAGGAGCGAGCATTACACCTCATGCTGAAATACTTGAGGCTATTAAGGATGATTTAGCAAAAGAGGGATATACTCTTGAAATTGTAGAATATAATGATTATGTTCTTCCAAATACAGCATTAGAAAGTGGAGATCTTGATGCTAATTACTTCCAGCACAAGCCATATCTTGATAACTTTAACGAAGAAAATGGAACACATCTTGTTTCGGCAGCAAGTATTCACTATGAACCATTCGGAATTTTTGCTGGCAAGGTATCAGACTTAAGCAAAATCAAGGACGGAGCAACAGTAGCAGTACCAAATGACGCAACAAATGAGGCAAGAGCATTATTACTTCTTGAAGCAAAAGGTTTAATTAAGCTTAAAGATGGTGCAGGTGTAACAGCTACAGTCTTAGACATTGAAGAAAACCCATACAATCTTGAAATTAAAGAACTTGAAGCAGCACAGGTAGCAAGAGCAGCACAGGATGTTGATATTATTGCTGTTAATGGTAATTATGCACTTGAAGCAGGATTTAAAATCGAAGATGCACTTGCACTTGAAGCTTCTGATTCATTAGCTGCCCAGACATATGCAAATATCGTTGCAGTTAAAGAGGGAAATGAAAATAGTGACAAAACAAAGGCTCTTGTAAATGCGTTAAAGTCTGAAAAGGTTAAGAAGTATATTGAAGATAACTATAATGGAGCAGTAGTAGCAATATTTGAATAAAACGATAGATATTATATTACAGATAAGAGCAGGTATAATATTTCTCAAAGCAATAAATATAATATTGAAAATAAATCACAAATGCTGTTGACAAACTTATAAAAAAATAATAATATATGAATATCATATAAAACCTACTAGAAAAATAGGAAATAAAATAAAAAAACAATCAAAGAAGTTTAGGAGGAAAAATTTATGAGCAAAATTAAAGAGAGTGCATTAGAACTTGTTGGTGGAACACCTTTATTAAAGATTAGTCGTTATGCAGCTAAAGCAGAAGCTACAAATGCTACTATTTTAGCAAAACTTGAATATTTAAATCCTGCTGGTTCAGTAAAGGACCGTATTGCATTAGCAATGATTGAAGATGCTGAGGAAAAAGGAATATTAAAGCCAGGTGCAACAATTATTGAGCCAACCTCAGGTAATACAGGTATTGGTCTTGCAGCAGTGGCAGCAGCAAAGGGATACAAGGCTATTTTGACATTGCCAGATACAATGAGTGTTGAAAGAAGAAATCTTTTAGCTGCTTATGGTGCTGAATTAGTTCTTACAGAAGGTGCTAAGGGCATGAAGGGTGCTATTGCAAAGGCAGAAGAGTTAAAGGAATCAATCGAAGGCTCTGTTATTTTAGGACAGTTTGTAAATAAGGCAAATCCTGAAATACATAAGAAAACTACAGGCCCGGAAATTTGGGAGCAGACAGATGGAAAAGTTGACATATTTGTTGCAGGTGTTGGTACAGGTGGTACTATTACAGGTGTTGGCGAATATTTGAAGTCACAAAATCCAGATGTAAAGGTAGTTGCAGTTGAGCCTGCTACTTCACCAGTTCTTTCAAAGGGTACTGCTGGCCCTCATAAAATTCAGGGTATCGGCGCTGGCTTTGTACCAGAAGTATTAAATACAAAGGTATATGATGAAGTTATTGCTATTGAAAACGAGGACGCATTTGCAGAAGGTAAGAAGTTTGCAGTAAGCGAAGGTATTTTAGTAGGTATTTCTTCTGGAGCAGCTTTAAAGGCAGCTGCAATTTTAGCAAACAGACCTGAAAATGCTGGTAAGAATATAGTTGTATTACTTCCAGATTCAGGTGACAGATACCTTTCAACTCCACTTTTTGCTTCAACAAAATAGTTGTAAAACAAGCATAAAGTAAAATTATAATGTAAATCATTATCAGAAATAAATTCTCATAATTAAGGTTGCCATCTATGGTATTATTTAGGTGGCAGCCTTTTTTGTGGGTGAAAAATAATACCAGAAAAACTTGAGTTTTAGCGAGAAAACAGTTGTTTTTTTGAATTCCTACCTTGACAATAGGAAATAATATATTATAATGATTATATCCGAGCAATATACTAGGAAATAACATAAGCAGAAAGGATATTACAATGAGTAAGTTAATATATTTAGATAATGCAGCTACAACAGCCGTATATCCAGAAGTAGTAGATGCTATGCTTCCATATTTTACACAGTATTATGGAAATCCATCAGCAATATATAGTTTTGCAAATGAATCAGGAAAGGCAGTAGCAAAGGCTAGAGAGTCTTTAGCAAAGGTAATTGGTGCAAAGCCTGAGGAAATATATTTTACAGGTGGCGGTAGTGAGTCAGACAACTGGGCTCTTAAGGCTACAGCAGAAGCATATGCTAATAAAGGTAAACATATTATTACTACAAAAATTGAACATCATGCAATACTTCATACCTGCGAATATCTTGAAAAAAGAGGCTTTGAGGTCACATATATAGATGTTGACGAAAATGGCTTTGTAAAGCTTGATGAATTAGAGAAGGCTATTAGAGAGGATACAATTCTTATTTCAGTTATGGCTGCAAATAATGAAATTGGTACTATCCAGCCGTTATATGAAATAGGACAGATTGCAAAGAAGCATAAAATTTTATTCCACACAGATGCTGTACAGGCATTTGCACATATAAAAATTGATGTAGATGAAATGAATATTGATATGCTAAGTGCAAGTGGACATAAGATTAATGGACCAAAGGGTATCGGACTTATGTACATTAGAAAGGGTGTTAAAATCCGTTCATTTATTCATGGTGGCGCACAGGAAAGACAGCGTAGAGCTGGTACACATAATGTTCCTGGTATTGTTGGCTTTGGAGCTGCTGCTGAAATTGCAATGAAAAATATGGATGCAGATATTAAGTACCAAAGTGAGCTTAGAGATTATCTTATCCAGCGTGTAATGAATGAAATTCCATACACAAAGCTTAATGGAGATAAGGTTAAAAGATTACCAAACAATGCTAATTTCTGCTTTAGATTTATTGAAGGTGAGTCAATGCTTATATTGCTTGACCAGAATGGTATTTGTGGTTCAAGTGGTTCAGCGTGTACATCAGGCTCTCTTGACCCATCCCATGTTTTATTGGCAATAGGTCTGCCTCACGAAATAGCACATGGCTCTCTTAGACTTACATTGTCTAAGGAAACAACAAAAGAAGATATTGACTTTACAGTAGACAAGCTAAAGGAGATAATTGCAAGACTTCGTAGTATGTCACCTTTATATGAGGATTTTGTAAAAAAACAGAAGTAGTATACAAAGTGAGTATAAAGATATATGAAAGTATTGTTTAAGAATTGTAATATTAAAAATCAGATGAAAGGACGAAAAACTAATGTATAGTGAAAAGGTAATGGATCATTTCAGCAACCCTAGAAATGTTGGAGAAATAGAAGATGCTAGTGGAGTAGGAACAGTTGGAAATGCTAAATGCGGAGATATTATGAGAATGTATTTAGACATTGACGATAATGGAATTATTAAGGAAGCAAAGTTTAAAACCTTTGGTTGTGGTGCAGCTGTAGCTACAAGCAGTATGGCTACAGAGCTTGTAAAGGGCAAGACCGTACAGGAGGCACTTCAGGTTACAAATAAGGCAGTTATGGAGGCTTTAGACGGACTTCCACCAGTAAAGGTACATTGCTCATTATTGGCTGAGGAGGCTATTCACGCAGCACTTTGGGATTATGCTGAAAAGCACAACATTAAAATTGAAGGCTTGGAAAAGCCGGTAAATGATATTAGTGAGAAGGAAGAGGATGTAGCAGAGCAGTATTAATCAAGAGAAATAATCAGCACTAAAATAATAGGTTGAATTCATCCTATTTTTTGAGTATACTATAAGTGAAAGAGAGGTGCTTTTTATGACAGTTGATACAAATACAATGATTTCTATTACAGAAGCTAATCAGAATTTTTCAAAGGTAGCCAGAGTGGTTGATGAGCATGGCACAGCGGTTATCCTTAAAAATAATGTACCTAGATACCTCGTAATTGATTTTAGCAAAGTAGAACAAGAGAAAATTGCAGCTACAGAAGATGTATTTGCAATATCAGAGCGTCTTATAAAACAAAATATGAAGGCTTATGAGGAACTTGCTAAATGAAAAGATTAAGTAAAGAGCAGGTTGTTTTACTTCATAGGAGATTAATAGAGTTGACAGGTGGGAGTGGTGGTATTCGAGATGAGGGAATGTTGGACTCTGCTCTATCAAATCCTTTTCAGTCATTTGGAAATGAAGAGTTATATCCAAGTATACAAGCAAAGGCAGCACAGCTTTGTTTTGGAATAGTTAAAAATCATCCGATGATTGACGGAAACAAAAGACTTGGTGCTCATATAATGTTGGTGTTTCTGGCGTTAAATGGGTATGAACTATCATACGAACAACAGGAATTGAGTAGTATAATTCTTGATTTAGCGGCAGGAAATATAGGTGTTGAGGATATATTGAGATGGATTATTATTCATCAGCGATAGATGTATAGACTTTGTATAAGGTAAATACTAAGCATAAATAAGACCCCTAGGTGAGATTTTAAATCTCACTTAGGGGTGTTGTCTATACATTACTATAGTAATATATATTTTTATGATTACTAAGTATAAGAATAATTTGCTGTAAAATTGTCTATTAAATTCTATTAAACCCTACTTACCCTCAGTTTCCACTATTGTAGCACCACCTACAACTACATCTCCGTCATAAAGCACAACTGCCTGTCCTTTTGTAATGGCTCTTTGTGGCTCATCAAATACTACAGAAATAGTATCATCATCTATTTGAGTAACGGTAGCAGGCTGTTCAGTATGACGGTATCTTACCTTTGCCTTAACCTTCATAGGCTCTGTAATTTTGTCTACAGAAATAAGATTTAGGTTGTTTGCTATAAGGGAGCGAGAGTATAAATCAGCATCTCTTGCAAGCACAACTGTATTGTTTTTAACATCTACCTTTGCAACATACATAGGCTCTTTAAGAGCAAGACCTAAGCCTTTTCGCTGACCTACAGTATAACGGATAATACCCTTATGAGTTCCGAGAATATTACCCTCCATATCCACAAAATTGCCTTCTGGATAGGTTTTACCAGTATATTGTTCAATAAATTCAGCATATGAGCCATTTTGAACAAAGCAAATATCCTGACTATCGTGCTTTTTGGCATTAACAAAATTGTGCTTTGCTGCAATTTCCCTAGTGGCTGTCTTTTCCATCCCGCCTAAAGGAAATAATGTGTGAGCAAGCTGATCCTGTGTCATTGAATAAAGAACATAGCTTTGGTCCTTTGAAGGGTCAACAGCCTTCTTTAATAGATAGCGTTTAGAATTGCCATCATATTCAATTCGGGCATAGTGACCGGTAACAACATAATCACAGTATAACTCCTTAGCTTGTGAATAGAGCTTTTCAAATTTCATATATCTGTTACAATCAATACATGGATTTGGCGTCATACCATTTTCATAGGCATCAACAAATCTATCCATAACAAGCTCTGTAAATCTATCTGAATAATTAAAAACATAATATGGCATATCCAGGCTTCTGGCTACACTTCTGGCATCCTCTACATCATCTAGTGAGCAGCAGGAATGTTCCCTGCATACGCCTATATCTTCATTTGCAAAAAGCTTCATTGTAGCACCGATACAATCATAGCCGGCTTCTTTTATAAGAAATGCAGCAACAGAAGAATCTACGCCGCCACTCATTGCAATCATAGCTTTTTTATTTGACAAAAGAAAAACCTCCTAACCTAATTCAATCATTCGGTCAATACATTTCTTCGCTTTAAGTCTAGTTTCTTCATCTAAATTAATTTCTTCACCACCATTGCCACAAATAACATGGTAAACATCCATTAAAGTAGTAGACTTCATATTTGGGCAGATAAGGTCCTTAGATAAAGTATAGAATTTCTTATCTGGACATTCAAAGGCTAAATGCTCCGCAATGCTTATTTCTGTTCCAATAATAAATTCCTTGGCATCTGATGCTTTTGCGTAGTTCATAATTGCAGAAGTAGAGCCAATAAAATCAGCCTTTTCTACTACGGCTGGAACACACTCAGGGTGAACTAAAAGTAAAGCATCTGGATGTAGCTTTCTAGCCTTCTCAACATCCTTTGCAGAAACTCTTGCGTGAATAGGACAGCCACCCTGTAATAATTTAATATTCTTTTCAGGAACCTGAGCTGCAACATATGCACCTAAATTACAATCAGGTATAAATAATATATTATCAGAAGGAAGGCTTTTTACGATTTTAACTGCTGAAGAAGAGGTAACACAAACATCACAAACAGTTTTAAGTGCAGAGGTTGTGTTAATATATGCAACAACAGTATAATCAGGATTAGCAGCCTTAACACCTTCAATAAGCTCAACATCCATTTGTTCTGCCATTGGACAGCCAGCGATTGGATTTGAAAGGTAGACAGTTTTTTCGGGTGAAAGAATTTTTACAGTTTCAGCCATAAATCTTACACCACACATAATAACATTTTTTTGTGGCGCTTTTGTAGCCATAACACTAAGCTGGAAAGAGTCACCTGTATAATCTGCTATTTCAACGATTTCCCTAGCTTGGTAGCTATGGGCAAGGATACAAATATCCTTTTCTTTTTTTAATCGAATAATCTCTTTTTGTAAATCACTAATATTCATATTTTGCTCCTTAAGTATAAGTATATATTCATATATGGACTAATTTACAAGACCACATACACCTTTAATTATATAATAAAAAAAAGGATAATACTAGACATAAAATCCTTTATTTTGCAACAACTCCCACTAACTGCAAGGGCTGGTGGGAGTTGTTAAATATAGTTATAGTTCGCAGTTATTAACAGTTCTAGGAAAAGGAATAACATCTCTTATATTTCCCATTCCAGTTAAATACATAATTAAACGCTCAAAGCCTAAGCCAAAGCCTGCGTGTCTGGTTGAGCCATATTTTCTAAGGTCTGTATAAAATTTATAATCCTCTGGATTAAGATGACATTCTTTCATTCGTTCAAGCAGGGTATCATAATTATCTTCACGCTGGCTGCCGCCAATGATTTCGCCTATGCCGGGAACAAGACAATCCATTGCAGCTACAGTTTTGTTATCCTCATTTAGTTTCATATAAAATGCTTTAATTTCCTTTGGATAATCAGTTACAAAAACAGGTCTTTTGAAGATTTCCTCAGTAAGATAGCGTTCATGCTCTGTTTGTAAATCAACACCCCAGGAAACCTTATATTCAAACCTATCATTATGCTCATCTAAAAGCTTAATTGCTTCAGTATAAGTAACGCGTCCGAATTTAGAATTAACAACATGCTGTAAACGCTCCTTCAAATTTTTATCAATAAAGTTATTGAAAAAATCAATTTCCAGAGGAGCATTTTCTAAGCAATAGTTTATAATGAACTTAATCATATTTTCAGCAAGTACCATATCGTCACTTAAATCGGCGAAGGCAATTTCTGGCTCTATCATCCAAAATTCAGCAGCGTGTCTGGTTGTGTTAGAATTTTCAGCTCTAAAGGTTGGACCAAAGGTATAAATATTTTTGAATGCCATAGCATAGGTTTCGCCATTTAATTGTCCGCTGACAGTCAGATTAGCAGGCTTTGAGAAAAAGTCCTTTGAATAGTCAACCTCTCCATTCTCTAAATGAGGAATATTATTTAAGTCAAGAGTTGTAACCTGAAACATTTCTCCTGCGCCCTCGCAATCACTTCCAGTAATAAGAGGTGTATGAACATACACAAAATCTCTTTCCTGAAAGAACTTATGAATTGCATAGGCTGCAAGAGAGCGAATTCTAAATACAGCCTGAAAGGTATTAGTACGAGGCCTTAGGTGGGTCATTGTTCTAAGATATTCAAAGGAATGGCGTTTCTTTTGTAAAGGAAAATCCTGTGAGCAGCCGCCTTCTACAAGAATATCCTGAGCTTGAATTTCAAAAGGCTGTTTAGCATCAGGAGTGGCAACAAGAACTCCTGTAACAATTACAGCAGCACCAACAGATAATTTTGCCAAGTCTTTAAAATTAGATAAATTGTCACTATAAACAACCTGTAATGGCTCAAAATAAGTTCCGTCATTTATAATCATAAAACCAAAGGTTTTGGAATCTCTATTGCTTTTTAGCCAACCACCAACAGTAATGGTTTGCTCTATATAATTGTCTGTATTTTTAAATAAGTCTTTTATATTAATTATTTCCATAAAAGAAACCTCCATATAGATAGTGTTTTAAATGTTTGTACAATGACTAAGTCATATTTTAGCAAATGGGTAGTAGATTTTCAATTATATTTTATGGGAGATATGGATATAAGGATAATTGTAACAAAGAATAAATGTAACATATGAAAAAATCACAGCAATTAACCTTGACAATTATGTTTATTTGCTACTAATATTAAAATTAATAATTAAATTATTTATTTTGGTTACATATGAAAGGAATACTTATGGGATTTTTTAAAAATTTATTATCTAAAGGTGTAAAAGACCTTGCAAATAGTGAAGGCGTTTCTAAATCAAATAGGGGAGCATCAGAAGGAAGAAATGTATTTCAAAGGGTTAGAAATGTGGTAAATACATATTATCCAGGCTATACCCTAGAGGAAAATGTAAATGCAGGTATTTTTGGCGGAACAGAAGAGACCTGGAATTATTCCTTTGTACTAAGCCAGGCTGGAACACCGGCACTTACAATTATGGTGCTTTCAGGACACAATGATTACAGAAAAAAGCCAGTAGTATCAGCACATAATGCCAGCGAGGCAGCAGGGGTGCATTGTATTAATATTATGGAGTATCTTCCTAGTGGAGAGGCTTACATAAATCAAAGAATTGCACAATATATTAGGTAGAAAAACTACAACCATATTTACTTAACATAACACAAAAATAATTTACATATTAGGACAGATTATGTTAAGATAATAAAAGAAAGAGAAATGTAATTTATATTACACCCATGATGGGCGAAGCATATACATAAGCAGACTTTGTGGGTAGTTTGTATATGTTCAGTCTGGTCATATAAGCAAGGCTTATATTTTCAAAGCATTTTCTCTTTCTTTTTTGTTACAATAATAGAAGGTAAGCTTTAAGGTGACAAAGGTGGAAGAATATAGAAATATTATTGATTTTCTCAATAAAGAGGAATTATTAGAGTTTTTAGCTTATAAGAAGAGTAATAAAAACTATGACAGAAAAGAAATAGAGGCAATTTCTTCATATATTAGTGAGTGCGCATATGAGATAGAAAAAGCCAAAATAATTAAAGGTAAATTTCCAGATGAATATGCAACGAAAAAACTTATTAGTAAGGAAGGCAGTGAAAAAAAGAGAGTTGTATATTCTTATACGGATAATGTAAATATTACACTTAAATTTATAGCATATAAGCTACATTATTTTGATAAGCTTTTTTGCCATAATTGTTATTCCTTTAGAAGAAAATACGGTGTAAAAAATGCCATAGATAAAATTAAGGGAGCATCAGACATAGAAAAAAAGTATTGTCTAAAGGTTGATATTAAAAATTATTTTAACTCTATGGATATTGATATTTTATTAGATAAGCTGGAGCTGTTTAAAACACAGGATAAATATTTGTATAATGTATTTACTAATATATTAACAGAGAAAAAGGTTGTATTTAATGAAAATATTATAGAAGATAAGCATGGGGGAATGGCTGGTATACCTATATCAGCTTTTTTTGCAAATCTATATATGACAGACATAGATAACGAGTTTAGCACGCAAGGACAATATTATAGATACTCAGATGATATTTTGATTTTTGCCAGCACCTATGAGGAGCTTTTGCAATTAAAACAAAAATTGTACAATATGTTAGACAAGCTGAAATTGGAAATTAATCCAGAGAAAGAAAAAATTTCTAAGCCCTATGAGGAGTGGGAGTTTTTAGGCTTTTCTTATGTAAATAAACAGATAGATTTGTCAAGCAATACAATCAACAAAATGAAAAGAAAAATTAAGAGAAAGGCAAATGCACTTAGAAGGTGGCAGAAACGAAAGGGATTGACAGCAGATAAGGCGGCAAAGGGCTTTATTAATACTTTTAATAGAAAGCTTTATGGAAATGATAATGAATTTTCTATAGAAATGTGTACCAAGGAGTTTACATGGAGTAGGTGGTTTTTTCCAAATATTACATCAATTTCCGGCTTAAAAATTATTGATAAATATATGCAGGAATATATTAGATATATTATTACTGGCAGGCATTATAAAGGAAATTACAAAATAAAATATTCAAAATTGAAGGAGTGGGGTTACAGAAGTCTTGTTAATGAATACTATAAATGGAAGAAAAATATAGATGAAACATAAATGCCTAATTAGAGCGTTTTTAGATTTTAATACATAAAAAGCTATATTTGACCCAATGTTTGTTGACAATAAATCACATAAAATGTATTATTTAGAGGTGACTTATAATCGTAATAATCATAGATATGGAGGAAAAATTATGTTTTGCATTAATTGCGGAGAACCACTTGCAGAAGGCTCAAAATTCTGCCCAAAATGTGGTACACAACAGTTGAATAATCAGAATATGGCACCACAGCAAAATCCATTTGCACCGGTACAGCCAGCAAATCCATTTGAGGCACAGCCAGCAGCACCAGTACAGCCAGAGGCAGCAGCAAACCCATTTGAGGCACAGCCAGCAGTACCAGTACAGCCAGAGGCAGCAGCAAACCCATTTGAGGTACAGCCAGCAGCACCAGTACAGCCAGAGGCAGAGCCAGCAAACCCATTTGAGGCGCAGCCAGCAGCACCAGTACAGCCAGAGGCAGAGCCAAATCCATTTTCACAGGCAGCACCAAATCCATTTGAGCCACAAGGTGCATTCCAGCCACAGGGTGCATTCCAGCCACAGGATTCGTTTCAGCCACAAGGCTCTTTTGAACCACAGCAGAATGGCAACCAGTGGGGACCTATGATGCAGCCAGAAAAGAAAAACAAGAAACCACTTATAATTGGTATTGTAGTAGCACTTATAGCAGTAATCGCAGTAATCGCAGTTGTATTAGTAATTGTATTTAGCAACTCAAAAGATAATAAAGATGATAAAGCTACCAAGAAAACTACTAAGTCAGTTGCTGAAATGACTACACCACAGGACGAAACAAAGGACAAAGAGGATAAGTATACTGACAGCGAAATTGAAAAGGAAGCTAAGACATTAATTGACCAGTATATGAATGCTGTAATTGATAAGTCATCTGATGATATAAAGAAGCTATATCTTGATAGTGTATATGAGAAGATGATGGATGAATATAAGGAATATGATTATACAGATGATGAAATATATGAAGATTTACAGTTAGTTCCCGATACTTTTGGAACTGTTGAAAAATTTACAACAAATGAAGTGAAATGTCAGTATTTTTCTGAAGCTGATGATTATTTTGCTGAAAGAAGTGGAGTAAAGGACACTGATGATGCGATAGGATATTATTGTTTAGAAGGTACAATGACAGTTGAATCATCAGAAAGAACTGGTACATTTGAATTTTCATGCTATGTTATTCAGACAAAAGACTCTCTTACATTGTATGATTTATATGGATATGGCAGCTCATTTGCAAATTATGATTATAAATTTAATGGCAAGGGTGAAGACAAATTTGGTGATTGGTACATACCTGACAATGGTGAGAAGGAAACTACAACAGATGATAGTACAACAGGTGGTAGTGTAACAGACCAGGAAGAGTTAATACAGAGTGTAATTGACAAAATGGATTACAATGGCACAGGTGCATCTTCTGAGAAGAATATCGCAGAAAAGGGAATGAAGGCTTTGTTATCAAAGAACTACACACAGAGCAAGAAATACTTAATGCCATTAATAGTTGCAATGTATGATGTGTTTGTTGATGAGGGATACTTTACAGAGGAAGAAGTAGAAGAGTCTGTTTTTGAAGATGTTGATATAAGAGAAAGTGTTGAAATGGTATCAATTTCTATTGATGATACACAAGTCGTAGATGAATCAGAAGTAGAGGCTGCCTTTGAGGATTTAAGTATGTTTGGAGATGCAGTTAGTGTTGACCAGGCGAAGACTCTTGATACAACAGTAAAATATAAAAATTCGGATAATGATGTAAAAACAGTAGGCTGTCAGATGATGATTGTTAAAATGTCTGGTAATTGGTACATTGCAGATGTAGCCTTTGATGAAATTGTTGAATAAGTTGACAAGGTATTAATAAGAGGTTATGATGTAAGAAAAATAATTGTCAAAGGCTATGGGCGTAAACTAATAATAGCCTTTGGTATTTATATGAAACGGAGGAAAAGATATGTTCTGTAAAAAATGTGGAACACAGTTAAACGATAATGCCAATTTTTGTGCAGTGTGTGGTACACCTGTAGGAGATAATTTAAATCAGGCACAGCCAGTCCAGCAGGCGGACCCATTTGCACAGGCACAGCCAGTAGTGCAGCAGGCAGAGCCATTTGCACAGGCACAGCCAGCCCAGCAGGCGGACCCATTTGCACAGGCACAGCCAGCCCAGCAGGCGGACCCATTTGCACAGGTACAGCCAGCAGCCCAGCAGGCAGAGCCAGCTCAACAGTGGAACCCTACAATGAAACCTAAGAAAAGTAAAACACCTTTGATTTTAGGCTTAGTTGGTGCAGCTTTAGCTGTTGTAATTATTCTTGTAGTAGTTCTTTTATTTGCTTGTGGCGGTGGCAAGGGTGCATCTTCACCACAGGAGGCAGTAAATACATATTTTGAGGCATTAAATGAAAAAGACTTTGGCGAACTGAAAGGAATAATGTATCCGGCAGTATTCAACGATGGCTACGATGAAGATTTATATGAAAAAGATGAATTTGTTGAGGCATTAATTGAATCTACAGGTCCTGTATCAGATGCAGAAAATACAGATAATGTTTCTTTTGGTACAGCAAAGATTACAGATAAGGAAAACGCATCAACAAGTACTGTTAAGCAATATAACTCAAGCTTAAAGAAAGTTGATGGATATATTAAGATTGAAAAAGCAGCTAATTTTGAAGGAAAGATTGTTATAAAGGTTGATGGAAAAAAGGGTACATACAGTATTTCAGGTACAGTAGTTATGGCAGATGGTAAGTGGTATATAGCAAATATGAATGTCGGAAGCTATGCAATAGATGATGAGGAGTAATGTATGTGGATTGCAAACAACTGGAAAGATTATGAAGTAATCGATTGTTCGCAAGGTGAAAAGCTTGAAAGGTGGGGCGAATACACATTGGTTCGCCCTGACCCTCAGGTCATATGGAATACACCTAAGATAAACAAAAAGTGGAATAAAATGAATGCCCATTATCACCGTTCAGCAAAGGGAGGCGGTGAGTGGGAATTTTTTGATTTACCTAAACAGTGGACAATAGGATATAAAACCCTAAGATTTAATTTAAAACCCTTTAGCTTTAAGCATACTGGTTTATTTCCGGAACAGGCAGCAAACTGGGATTGGTTTTCTGAAAAGATAAAAAATACAAATAGAAGTGTTAAGGTATTAAATCTTTTTGCCTACACTGGTGGAGCTACCTTAGCAGCAGCAGCAGCAGGAGCAAATGTTACCCATGTGGATGCTTCAAAGGGAATGGTAGCCTGGGCAAAGGAAAATGCTAAATCATCTGGCTTGGAGGAGGCTCCTATTAGATGGCTGGTTGATGATTGTGTAAAATTTGTAGAAAGAGAAATACGCCGAGGTAACAAGTATGACGGAATAATAATGGACCCACCGTCCTATGGACGAGGACCAAAAGGAGAAATTTGGAAAATAGAGGACTCTATATATGATTTTGTGAAGCTTTGTACAAAAATATTATCAGACAAGCCTGTATTTTTCCTAATTAATTCTTATACAACGGGGCTTGCGCCATCTGTACTTACATATATGATTTCTACAGAAATAGTAAGCAAGTTTGGTGGAAAGGTTCAATCAGAGGAAATAGGTCTGCCTGTTAAGGACACTGGATTGGTGTTGCCTTGTGGTGCATCTGGCCGTTGGGAAAGTTTATAGATATTTTTGCATACAAGAAAGTAATATAATTAAATAGAAAAAGAATTGTAAAAACTATTATTAAATAACAAACAAAAAGAAGACTATCCATTTAGATAACTCAAAGGATAGCCTTCTTTTTATATTATGGCTAATTGAATGAGAAAATTCAATTAATTTGCAGAAGTTGTGTCCTGATTTGCTTCTGTAGTAGTTTCACCTTCGCCTGTAGATGACTCCTCATAAGGTGTCTGGCTAATGCTAAAGGTGGTGAGATAGTAATTTGTGTTTGAAAGCACTACAGTAATTTGCATTTCGTAAAAGGCTGTAGCCTCAGCGTCATTTTGGAAATGACTATCTCTGATTATGTAATCATAAACCAAACCAGAATCAATAGTTTCATAATCATCATAGTAAATATAGCGGTCAATAAGCAACTCTAATGAAAAATCATCCATTGTTGTAGGTTTTTTCTTTGTAATAGATGAGGCATGGTCAATTCTTGTAGTCTTGTCCTCAAAAGGAAGATTTTCATCCCTTAGATGCTGCATATATTCTTCTTTAGATAAACCAAGCTCCTCGCGTTCCTTTTCAACGCCAGCTCTAAGAGGTGGATAAAGCAAATCTAAATATGCACTATAATCCAATCTGTTTAAAGCGTTTAGCAGATTTTTGGGAACATTGTCTGCATAGGCATCACCACCAGATGTACATCCACTCATTGAAAAAACACCGATAATCATTGAGAATATTAAAATGAAAGTAGTAATGTGTTTAAATCTTTTCCTCATAGTATCTCTCCTAACATTTACATTATAATCCATATCAGCCGTATGTCATGAAACACCAAATTAAAGCACAAATTCAGACAACACTGACATAAAAGCACGATAGTTATTCAGGAAAATTATACTATATATACAGATGAAAATAAAGAACTTTTTTGTAAAAATATGGAATGAAAAATATATTTTACATTAAACAAAAATAGCTTTTTTAATTTAACCTTAATTTAACTAAGTCAAGGCATTGAATTAACAATATGCTGATAATATGAAGGAGAACAAACAAGAAAAGGAGATTTGTTATGAGAAAAAACATGAAGGTTTTTAAAAAGGCTGCAGCGATGACAATAGCAGCCGCAGTTATCAGCAGTTTGTCAATACCACAAGCCTTTGGCTATGGAGAAACAACTGGAAGCAGTACATTAATTTCAGACACACAGGGAACAAGTGCATATCAGACTTGGAAGGCTGATGTGTGGGAAAATGCAAAGAGCAATTCTGGAAATATTATCTTAACACCAGGAAAAACAGAAAAAGCTTTGAATTTTGCATGGTATTCAGAAAGCTCTACAGGAGTGGCAGTAAAGCTTAGTAAAAATGCTAATATGTCAAATTCAAAAGCTTACGCAGGTACATCAGAAGCAATTAATAAGACAAATGTTGCAGGAAATAATTACACAAGTGCAAATAAGGTTTCTATAGAAAAAGATATTGAACCTGACACAACTTATTATTATCAGTACACCTCTGATAATGGAAACACTTGGTCAAGCATATATAAATATCAGTCAAAATCTGCCAGCGCATATCAGGCAATTTTAGTAGGCGACCCACAAATTGGAGCATCTGGCTCTTCGGGTCAGGGAACAACAGATGATGTTAATATTGCTGTAGATACATATAATTGGAACAAAACCTTAAATCAGGCAAGGATTACAGCACCTAATGCTTCATTTATTTTGTCAGCAGGAGATCAGATTGATTATTCATCGCCATCGGGAAATGGATATGCCATAAGAGAGTCGGAATATGCAGGCTATCTTTATCCATCAGCACTTAGGGAAATACCTGTTGCAACTACAATAGGAAATCACGAAAGCAAAGGCGATGATTATAAATATCATTACAATAATCCAAATTCAGAGGACAATTTAGGAACAACAGTTTCAGGTGGAGATTATTACTTTAGCTATGGTGATACACTTGTTGTCAGCTTAAATAGTAATAACAGAAATGTGGAGGAGCATAGACAATTACTTCAAAAGGCTGTTAATAGTAATAAAAATGCCAAATGGAAAATAGTAATGTTCCATCACGATATTTACGGCTCAGGCGCACCTCATTCAGATGTAGACGGTGCAAACCTAAGAGTATTATTTGCCCCATTAATGGACGAGTTTAAAATTGATATTTGCTTAACCGGACATGACCATTCATATGCAAGAAGCTATCAGATAATTGACGGTACAGCTATTGATTATGACGGAAATAATAATGTAGCAACAAATCCAGAGGGTACACTTTATATAGCTGCTGGCTCAGCATCAGGAAGTAAGTTTTATAATTTAAATCAGACAAAGCAGTATTACATTGCAGAGCGTTCAAATATCCAATTACCGACATTTTCAGTATTAGATATAGATGAGAACAGCTTTACTATTAGAACTTATGATTATAATGGCTCTAAATATGCCGATGATTTTACAATTCTTAAGACAAATGACGGAACAGTAAATGCTGACAGCGTTTCAGCCAGTGAATTAATTGAAAAAGCAGCAAATATTGACAAAACAAAATATACAAAGAACTCAGTAGAAGCAGTTGAAAAAGCAGCAGAAGGTCTTAAAAATGTGCTTAATGAAACTGGTGAAGATATTGCAATTACACAGTTATCAGGTGCTTATGACAATTCCTTAAATACAGATAATGTAAATGACCCACTTAATTACTATGGTTATGCACAGACGAATTATAAGAATGAAACATCAACAGCCTTAAAGCAGGGCGTATCTACATTGTTAGACAAAACCTTATATGGCAATGACAATGCAGAAAATAAGTTGGCTGCACAAAAATTTGTAGAAGCCTATGACAGCTTGAACGAAGCTATAAATAATTTAAAACTTAATTCTAATGGTATAACACAAAAAGATAATACTACGAATAATGACAAGAAAAATGATACAGATAACAGTACCTCTGACGGAAGTAATATAAATAATTCAAATAATGGTGCAGATAGTAATTCAAATAATAACACAAATAAAGCACCACAAACTGGTGACACAACACATACAGCAGCGTTAATATTTTTAGTAATTGCTTCTGGTATAGCTATTATTGGACTTTCAGTTAAAAAGAAAGAGGATTAATACTCTGCAAAAGAAAACAATAAGTTGAAAGGCAATTAAAATGTATAGAAAATATATTAAATATTTAATTACCTTGATTGTATCAGTTTTAGCTATAATATTTGGAAATACAGTACAAAAAACATCACTATTAGCTGAGGATAATACAGAATATGCTAAGGCCATAGTGAAACAGCTGGTTGAGGATAACCCAGGCGGAAGCCAAAGGGTTGTCCTTTCTGTAAAATCAGGTAAATATACGGGTATGGATATTGAGGCAGATAGCAGCAACGGATATTTATATGGAGCAAATTGTCAGGAGGGTACAAAAGTTATAGTTAGAATAAGCCAGTATGAGGGAAATGTATCTGGAAGTGTATATGGATATGACAGGGCTGCAATATTATATATTTTAATAGGCTTGTTTTTAATTACAATGTGGATAATAGGTGGCAGAAAAGGTATTAATTCTGTAATTGCACTTGTTTTTACCTTTATAATAATAATTAAATTTTATGTTCCTATTATGTATATAGGAGTAAATCCTTTTATAGCTGCAGTAGTTTCTTCTATACTAATCGTAATTATATCAATGGTTTTAATTGGTGATATGAGCAGGAAAACTGTATGTGCAATACTTGGAACAGTATGTGGCGTTGTGATTGCCGGGGCAATAGCTGTAATATTTGGAAAATTGTCCCATATATCAGGATATAATGTAGAGGATATAGAAACAATGATTTATATAGGACAAAATAGCAAGCTGGATATTGGTGGTTTATTATTTTCTGGTATATTAATGGCGTCCTTAGGAGCAGTTATGGATGTGGCAATGTCAGTTTCCTCTACTGTAAATGAAATACATAGCAAAAATAAAGAGCTTACACAGACAGAGCTGTTTAAGTCTGGAATAAATGTAGGCAGAGATATGATAGGAACAATGTCCAATACACTAATCCTTGCATTTATTGGAAATTCTATAAATACACTATTAGTGATTTATTCCTATTCTCTGCCATATTTGCAGGTTGTAAATATGTATGCTATTGGTATAGAAATTTTACGAGGTATATCAGGTACAATGGGAGTAATACTTACAGTACCTTTTGTTTCTTATATATCTGCAAGAATGTTGAAAAATAAATAGAGTATTCTTTGATAAAAAATAACAAGCAATAAATTGTATGAACACTATAAAAACATATGTTGACAAATGTCTACAGCGATTGTACAATGGTCACAGCAAGCGTTTTATAGACTGAATGGTTACTATGTTGACGAAGCAGGTTGTTCTGCGTGTATACTAAATAATTAAATACAAAAGTATATTTAATAGTTAATGCTGAAATGTAATTAATAATTAAAACAAAAGTATAATTAATGATTAAATACTAACAGTATAATTAATAATTAAGTATAAAAAGTATAATTGATAATTAAATACTGAAAGTATAATTAATAGTTAAGTACAAAAAGTATAATTGATAATTAAATACTGAAGGTATAATTAATAGTTAAGTACAAAAGTATGGTTAATAATTAAATACAAAAAGTGATTATTTAGAATATGTTGATTTAGGCTGGTTAGGGTTGGACGGTTGACTAAATACATTTAGAAGGAGGATTTTATGAATTCTGTAAAATCTATTAAAAAAGTTTCAAAGGTCACAGGTAAACTCAAGGTATTAGGTGCTGTATTAATGTGTGCAGTAATGGTTGCGTTAGTTCCCATACAGGTGTATGCAGACCAAAAATTTAGTTTAAGGTATTATGTAACAGATACGGACACTACATTAGGTACAAAAGGCAATCTTTTGGATAACACTAAATTATCGTTTACTATTAATAGCTGGTGGTATGGAAAGTCAGCTGTTGAAGCAGATGGATATATGGTTTGCTCATTTGGAAAAAGAAATACAAGCTTTAAATGGGAATTTATAGAAAGCACTTTGACAACATATATGTCAGGTCTTAATTGTAATGCAACAATTTCAGGCTCACCTTCTGTATCTGTTTCACAATCTGATGGTGGAAAAACATATAAGTGTACAGTGCCATATTGGAGCTATCATATTAGAACTACAGCAAATTGCTGGACTGCTACTTATGAACAAAAAAGTACAGCTCAATATTATATTAAAAGAGGAAACAAAAGGGTTGCACGCATTGATTTGCTTACATTGATTAAATGGTAAATGTTATGGAAAAAAAACAAAATAAAAAGCTAAAAAAAATTGTAATAATTATATTATTGCTTATATTATGTACAGTAGGGGCGTTGTTTATTTCAAGAAAAGTTATAGAGAATATAGTTGAAAATGATAAAACCCGTTCATTCGGTGATTGCAGGCGATATGTACAGTTAGTATGCGGTTATGTACAATGTGTGGATTATGCAGAAAAATCTAATATGCAAATCGATGAAGCACTATCAAAGGATATAGAACAGTCAGTAAAGGATATGTATTATGTACTAGACACACAGGATGGCACATATACTTCTGCAGATCTTTATAATTTGGCACAGCTTGCATATATATATTCATATTACGGTCTGGATTGTACAAAAATTAAAGCTAGTATAGACAAATACTATATGGAAGATGAGAAAATGTACAATACTATGCGTTATGACGGAGAACAGTCTAAAACAGAATCAGCATTAGGCAGTAATTATATGTCAGATATGCTGTTATCTGGTGTAGATGATAATTTCTTTACAAGCTGTAATATGAATGAAATATTAAAAAAATGGTTTAATGAAAATGTAGAAAATATTATTGCTACAAATCAGGATACAAGTGACTTATATACTATATTGTATGATTTTTATATACACAAGTATGCGTTAGATGAATTGAACTATGAATATATGAGTGAAAATGCGAAAAGGTATATAGATGATACAGCTAAGGATATAGCTAATCTTGGAACTAATCTGCCAGATGTGGGCTTGATTGACGATTTAATATATGTTTCAGATATATTCCAATATAAAACAGAGGAAGATTATACTGCTTTATCAAAGGAAGAATTTAGCAAAATAAATTCACGCGAGGATTTTGAATTTGATATAGAAAATGAAAAAGGTATTGTTATATTTGGAGCTATGCTAAAAATTCACTATGAAACTGTAGGCAGTATATATAACGATTTCCTAAATGCAAATCTTAGTGATATGCTTAGTGAACATTATGAAAGATATGTAAAAAGTGGATTAAGTGAAAAGTGTAAGGAGCTAGGAGGCAGCAAATAGATATATGATGACAGATTATTACATTAAAGGAGCAGCTAATGAGTTATTTATCAGTTAAAGGTGTAAGTAAAACTGTTGGCGGCAGCAATATTTTATCCAATATTTCATTGGAGTTTGAAAAGACCGGACTTGTGTTTATAGTTGGAAAGTCTGGAGCTGGCAAGAGTACATTATTAAATATAATAGGACAGCTAGACAATGAGTATAGTGGTGAAGTAGTATTAGATAATAATGTATGCAAAAAAGATTACCAAGCTATGTTTGAAATGCGACGAGAAAAAATCGGATTTGTATTTCAGGATTTTAATCTGCTGGGAGATTTGACAGTTGATGAAAATATTAATATAGCTATGGATTTGTCAGAGAGTAATGTAAATGATGTTTCTTCCTATTATAAAGAGTTTGAAATTGACCAATGCAAAGACAAGCAGTGTAAATATATGTCTGGTGGTGAAAGACAGAGAGTAGGAATTGCTAGGGCTATTGTAAAGGATCCAGATATAATTTTAGCAGATGAACCTACTGGTAATCTTGATAGTAAAAATTCTTTAGAGATTATGAAAATAATTAGATCTATTGCTAAGGATAGATTGGTTATATTAGTAACTCATGAGACTGATTTGGCTAAATTTTACGCTACTAGAATTATTGAAATAAGAGATGGTAAGGTTATTAATGATTATAAGAATGATCATGTTGATGATTTAGATTATAGGTTAGATAATACTTTCTATTTAAAGGATTTTGATAATCATACTTCTATAGATAAGGATGTATATGATATTAATATATATTCTGCTAATAAGAAAAAGTTAAAGTTAGATATAGTTATTAATGATGGTAATATTTATATTAAGAGTAATACTAATGATAAAATAGAGGTAGTTGATGATAATTCTAGTATTGAATTTGTAAATGATCATTATAAAACTATTGCTAAAGAAGAGATAGATAAGTATAAGTTTGATTTTGATAATATTATTGATAAAAATATTAAGAAAAGATATTCATCTATTTTAAATCCTATTACTTTAATTATTAATGGTTTTAAGAAAGTATTTGATTATAGTTTCTTGAAAAAGATGTTACTTATTGGATTTTTCTTATCTGGTATGTTTATGATGTATGCTGTTAGTAGTATTATTGCTACTAAGACTATTGATGATAAAGAATTTGTTTCTGTTAATAGAGATTATTTGAGTTTAGTGAAGAAAGGAATTAGTGTAGATGAATATAATTCTTATGAAGCATTAGATGGTGTTGATTATATTCTTCCTGGTAGTTCTTTAGTTAATTTTAGTATTAGTTATAATGATTATTATCAGACAAATGTTTCTATTGATAGTTTGAAGGGAAGTTTAGCATCTATTTCTATGATTAGTGATAAGGATATTATTTATGGTAGTATGCCTGTAGATGATAAGTATTCTGTTGTGTTAGATATTGTTACTATAGAAAAATTATTTTCTAAGAATAATGCTAAGATGAGTGGTATTACTAAAGTGGAGGATATGATTGGAAGAATTATTAGTATTAAGAATATGCCAGATTTTAAAATAGTTGGTATTGTTTCTAAGGGAAGTCCTTCTATATATGTTGATAGTTCTTTATTTATTAATATAATTGCTAATACTTCATCTGATGATGATAGTTTGTATGCTAGAAGTGTAGATAGTGATAATAGTAGTACTGAAATTGTTGATTATAATTTATATCAGGATAAAATAGAATTAAAAAAGGGAAATTATCCTGTTAATGATTATGAGGTTATTATACCTGTTAGTTATCAAGAACAAGTAAAGATTAATAGTGAGATTAATACTTTAGTTAATAATAAGAAATTAAAGGTAGTTGGATTTTATGATAGTAAGTATAATTATAGTTATAATTTTGTAAGTCCTAATACTATTAAGTATAATGTTATTACTACTACAGAAGATTTGGTAGTTAAGCCTAAAGATGGGGATAAAGAATTAGTTTTAAATGAATTTAGAGATAAAAAATTAAATATTTATGATAGTTATAAAAAGAGTAGGGATGATTATGTTAAATCTAATAGAGAGTATACTAATAGTTCTTTATTGGTAGCAGGGGTTATATTAGGAATTAGTTTAATAGAGATATTTTTAATGGTTAGAAGTTCTTTCTTATCTAGAGTTAAGGAAGTTGGAATATATAGAGCTATAGGCGTTAAGAAAATTGATATATATAAGATGTTTTTTGGAGAGATATTTGCTATAACTACTATAGCATCTGTTCCTGGAGTTATATTAATGGCTTATATATTGAAGACGTTATCTTCTATAAAATATTTGTCTTCTATGTTTATTATTAATGTGTATGGTGTTGTTATAACTATAGTATTCTTATATGTATTTAATTTAATTATTGGATTGTTACCTGTATTTAATACTATTAGAAAAAGACCAGCTCAAATATTATCAAGATATGATTTAGATTAAAATAAAAAATCACTCGTGGTTGAGTGATTTTTTATATGTTAATAATTATAATAAAAATCGACACTCTTAATATGTAAGGGTGTCTATAAACTAAAATATAAGGCAGACATTCATATGCTAAACTGAATGTTCCTTTTTTAATATATGCAGGATTTCTTTTATATACTAATGATAGCATAATTTTTATAGTAAATCAATTTTTTTAGAAAAATTGTAGAGAATATAAAAAGTTATATGAGTCTGAAATATCTAAGAATGATTAATGAATGTATATTGATTATATATTTTTTTTCTTTTAATCTATTTTCTTCATTTTTTTTGTTATAATCTTTGATTGTATTAATATAATCTTTTATTTCTTCTGTGCTATATTCCTCTTTTAAATCAAGAGAAATAATTTTATTTATTGTTTCTAATAATGAATTATCATTATTTACAAATGTCATTATGTCAGCAATATTAATATAACCATTTTGTTTATAAAAGTACGTTATTTCTCTAGCTAAAGTTCGATATTTTTCGTTTGGTAGATAAACAACGTTTTTGGTATATATTTTAACAACTTCCTCATTATCTAACATATAGTACAGTAAATTTTGTTCTGCTTTTGTATAT
>OIZX01000376.1_pt1 | contig 31506 bp, 16 predicted proteins | sample 1588621 | NCBI WGS metagenome assembly OIZX01 (sample SAMN03283276) | human gut metagenome | biome: human-associated habitat; material: feces | host: Homo sapiens | place: Peru | collected 2012 | reverse complement strand
CAGCATACTGAGCATGGGCTTTTTTCTCCTGTCATCCGTGTAATGCACGGAAAGGGCGTTTTATTGCATGAGAGAAAAATAAAATTTCGGAAACTGGCATTGTTTTTTCATCAGTATACCAGGTGACATGCCTTTCGTCGAGAAGAAAGTGTGAGCATCTGCTGCTCGCGACTCTTTTCTCCCCGCGGACATCTTTCATTTACGCCCAGTCTGTGGTATGATAGGGTCTGCAAAAACCATGCCATACGAACGGAGACACTATGAACCAAAAAGAACTCAACGAAATACGCCGGCGCTTCAAGCTGGACAGAAGCGCCATCAACAAGATCTACGGGTGCTACGTCAACAGCAATAAGGAAATCATCTCCTATATTGACGCCTCCATGGCTCTCATGTCCCAGGAGGAACAGGAGATGTATCTGGGCCTTGTGAAAAAGGCCCTGTCCGGCGCGCTGGGCCGAAATCTCATCAACATCGAGTTTTCCACCGCACAGGTGGCCGACAGCGACGAGCACCGCCTGCTGCAGACCATCCGTCAAACGGATGCCCGGGATCAGAATTCCCGCGAGACGCTGTACCGGCGCATCATCGACGCCATGGACATGGGCGAGACCAACTATCTTATTCTGCTGGCCGCCGACACCTACGACGTGCCCTATAAGGGCCGGGACGACGAGACGTTTTCCGAGGGGTCGGACACGGTGTACAAGTACTTCGTGTGCAGCGTCTGTCCGGTAAAGGCCCCCACGCTGGAGCTGAAATACAGCAATGAGGACAGCGGCTTCCACAGCGCGTCCACCGGCCATATCGCGCTGACGCCGGAGCTGGGCTTTCTGTTCCCGGCTTTCGATGACCGCGCCGCCAACATCTATAACGCGCTCTTTTACAGCAAAAATGCCGCGGAGATCCATCAGGAGGTCATTGACGCGGTGTTCCGCATCGAGCCGCCCATGTCTGCCGAGGAGCAGAAGAGCGTATTCAGCACGGCGCTGGGCGATACACTGCAAAAGGATTGCAGCTATGATGTGGTGCAGTCCGTCCACGAGCAGCTGCGCCAGCGCATCGCGGAGCACAAGGAGAGCAAAGACCCGGAGTTGTTGGCGCTGACCGTCCGCGAGATGGGCGATGTGCTGACCAACAGCGGCGTACCCGCAGAAAAAGTGGAGGCCTTCCAGCAGGAGTGCCGCAGACAGTACGGTGAGGATGCGGCGCTGAACCCCAAGAATATCATCGAAAGCGGCAAATTTCAGATCACCACGCCGGAGGTGAAGATCGCCGTCGCGCCGGAGTACAGCCACATGATCGAGGCCCGCGTCATCGACGGACGGCGATATATCCTCATCCCCGCCGACGAAGGCGTGGAGATCAACGGCATCGGGGTGAATATCCCCAACCCAAAAAAACATAGAGATGAGCAAAACAAGTCCTAAAACAAAAGGGCGAAGAGAGCGAAAGAGCGGGAATCACCCGGCAAAGAGAAAAAGCGCATAAAAACCAGGTCCGGTGGAAAACCGAGCGAAAAAACCGTGTGAGAGGGCACTTTAAGCGCCTCGCCGGAATGATTTGGATGCGCGGTAGGAGTGAGAGCCGGACAAAACGGCGGCCAAAGCAACAGTCAGGGCAGAGATGTGAGCCAGTGTGTTGAGATTCGCCGCGCTGGCGCCGTTGCGCGCCCACAGCCGTTCCTGACCTGTGGATTGGAAGCGGGAATTGTAACGCTCACACTCCGTTCGCAGGGCGTAAGTCCGCTTGAAATATAGACAGCTGCGGTCAATGGAAAGTCTGTAGTCTGTTGGAATGGTCTTATACTTGGTGCAGCCCCGGTTTTTCTTGCCGTTGTTCCAGTTTTTGTGGTTACAAGAGCAAACACCGGTTTTGGACTGGCGGAAGGGACAGCAGTATTTCTGGCGGGTACGCCCATTGTCGGTGGTCTTGCCATCCTTGTGCATAGCCAGCCCAGCCTCACAGACCGGATTACCGGCAGGAAGCGATCATACGTCCAACTGTATTGCCAATGCCCTAAGGGAGAGGCGTATCGAGACAGGGATTGGCAGGGGGAAGGAGAACGTCATCGATGCCGCTGGCTTCAGCGAAATGGGTTGAGAATTAGTCTGGAGAAAGATGTGCATGACCAGATCTCGACGTGTTATCTATGGGCCGCAGTAAACCCACGAAAGCTGATCGACCCGAACTCCTCGTATTTGGGTACCGCAGGATGACGACCCCTGTTGATGTGCCAATAGGGTGTACCCTAACGGCACATAGAAAAAGAGTCCCAATAGATGGGGTAAGCAGCCAAGGCGAATATATCCCATTGATGAGTTTTTTGCCGGAATCGAGTTTTAATAGGTTGAACGCAGAATAGAATAATACGAAATCATGCGAAACAAAAGTTTTCGCCACCAACAAATCCAGCAGGTATGCAGATAGAGGTAAAATCAATGTCACAAAGTGATAAGATTCAATTATTTGAGGACAAGCGCATTCGTACTGCGTGGGATGAGGAAAAAGAGGAATGGTATTTTTCCATCGTTGATGTGGTGGCTGTTCTAACCGACCAGCCAGACCAACGCGGCGCAAGTAACTATTGGGCGAAACTGAAGCAACGATTGAAAGAAGAAGGTGCAGAGCAGTTGCTGACAATTTGTCAGCAACCGAAAATGAAGTCGCCCAAGGATGGAAAAGGCTACAATATACCATAAATTCAAAGGGCCTGCAATACTTTGACACGCTTCGGGAAGGCGAGCCCGCGAAAAATGGCGTACTGAGCGATGATGAGTTGGACAATGCAGGCGGCGGCTGTTATAACGGCGGCAGGCTGGCCGTGAGCACAGGCCCTTTCTGCGCTTACAGGGAGTGCAGATCGATTCTCGAAAAAGGAAGCGCCTTTTGCGGGAGGCGGTCCGGAAAACGACAAAAAAACGAAATGGTGTAAATTCCGAAAATGGAGCGTGAAATTTTGAAAATACCGAATGCAGGGAGCACAGCTTGCCCTGTGAGATATAAACAGAAAGAGGCGGAAAGTAGGAAAAAGCTGCTTTTTTCCGGCAAAACAGGCATTTCCTGCGGTGCTTCAAAGAAAGGAAAGAGAGGCAAAAAAGGGGTTGAAATGTATCGAAGCCTCATGTATAATGTGAAATGAAATATATGTCCTCGGCTTGATTGTGTTTGTGCAGGGAGGACAATGCCGGAAAGAAGGGGGAAGCAAGCTGTCCGGCGGAAGCAGGACGACAACGGAAAAGCGGCCATGCAGCGATCTTTTGGGGAGGGAGCGCGGCATGAGGGAACACCTCCTCATACGGCGTGTATCGCCGGATGCGGGGGCTTTTTTACATTTTTCAAAAGGCCCCTTGGGAGCTGCGGACAGCCATGGGCTGCCGGCGGCCACTCGTATTTTGCGTTCAACATGGGTCCGGTACGCCGGACGATCAAAAAAGCTGTGTGTGCAGCGAAGAAAGATAGGAGTGTGGAACAGTATGGACAAGAGGAAGCGGATCGGCAGACGCCTGTTGGCGCTGACGCTGGCCGCAGTCATGGCGCTGGGCAGCACATTGGAGTGCTGGGCGGCGGCCGTTGACTGGCCTGTGGACGCGGGCAAGAGCGAGTCCGTTACCGCAGGCGCGCTGCTGGCAAAGGCGTATGACAGCGAGCTGACGGATGCAGAGAAGGCGCTGCTGAACGCCGGACTGCTGCTGGGGGATCAGACGATCTCCTACACGGCGCCCAGCGACAGCAGCAAGGTCGCCGTGGATGGCGACAAGCGCACCATCCGGGCGGCGAGCATCACCGAGGGCGGCTATACCTGGACGCCTGTGGCCGCGGCTGTGGTCTATGACAATGGCACCGGCGCTTCCGCCAGGGAGGATGTGACCCTGACCAACGGTGAGGGCAGCTTCACCTACGCGGGCAACACCTACTCCGTACAGGTGACGTACAGCGCCGGCATCACCATCGCCGAGGCGGAGCAGCGCGATCTGCTGCAGCAGCCCTACCTGATGGCGCAGGCGCTGCAGAACATGGACACCGTCCAGGGCAAGATCAACAACTTTGACAACTCTCACCGCTTTGTGGACCAGCTGGTGACCATCGCTGAGACGCAGGAGAACGGCGCCTATATCTTCTCCGAGGCCGCCCGTAAGGCTGCCGCGGATCTGAAGGCCCAGAGCCAGAAGACGGCGAACAACGGCACCTTCGATCTGGTGACGCTGGTGAAAGCGTACAAGAACGCGTCCAGCAAGCTGCAGTATCTGCTGAACACCACAACGCGTCAGAGCCTTCTGGACACGCTGGATGCCTATTATACGATCATCGAGGCGCTGGGCGCGAACAAGGCAGGGTCTTTGCAGTATGATCTGGCGGCGTATACTGCCGACGGTACGCAGCTGCCCGGCGTGGATGCCACCACGAATCTGATCGCCGGCATGGTGCCCAATGTACTGGTGGGCCTGTATGAGGATATGCAGGCGATCCAGAACGCCATCGCCGATGATAACTGGGGCCTGTTCGGCCTGTACACCGAGACGCCCAGCCTGACGGCCGAGCAGTTCGCGCAGCTGGATACGCTGGCGGATGCCGCCAAGGGCAGCTCCAACAGCCATGCCGCTATGGCGCTGCAGGAGCAGGTACGGACGCTGTCTACCACCATTACGGCCAACGTGAACCGTCAGGACCTGACGGTGAAGGTGGTCGCCTATATCATCCCCACGGGCCAGAAGGACAACGCCACGCTGGCCACGATGGACAGCAATGCGGTGGTGCTGCACCTGACCTCCGGCATGGCGCTGGCCGATGTGGAAAAGGCCATTGCTGATGCCGGCATCGAGACGGCTGCCCTGACCGAATGGGCGAACGGGATGTATCCCGATATCAACACCACCAATTATAACCGCACCACCACCAATACGGTAGGTGCGAAGCTGGATGCAGACGCGGAATATACCATTACATATACCGCCAAGGACTACACGCTGAACACCGGCGACGGCGACAAGACCGTTCCCTACGGCTACAATGTGACGCTGCCTCCCTACAGCAGCGAGGAGCAGTCCTATCAGTATACGCTGAACGGTACGGTATACGAGCAGAACGAGGTATACCGGGTGGTGGGCGACGCCGTGTTTACCAGAACGCTGGATAAGACCAAGACGACCCTGACCTACGGCGCGCTGGTGGCCGATGCGGCTGCCGGCCAGATGGACGCCATGGCCCAGGCGCTGCTGAAGAGCGGCGCGCTGAAGCTGAACGGAGAGACCATCCGCGTGCGTGTGCCCGGTGCGGGCGACGATATCGTAAAGGTCGCGGCGGCGGGCGGCGGAAGCTACACCGTGAAGGCGGCTGCGTACGCCGCGCGCTATGAGGCCAACGGCGCGGCGCTGTTCTGGCTGCCCGGCACCGTCACCTTCGTGGGCGGCACTCTGGGCGGTCAGCAGAAGCAGCTGACGCTGGGCGCCGATGGCTACGAGGTCACGGTCAACGGCACGTTTGACAGCGTGCAGGTCGCGTATCAGCTGGATCTGAACGGCAATGTGGACGGTCTGGATGTGCTGGAAGCCATGAATCTGCCCGATGCGCTGGTGACGGACGCTGCCAGCCACAAGGCGGCCATGCAGAAGCTGGTGGATAAGACCGCCGCCCTGTCTGAGGTGGACATCAACGTGCTGAACACACTGATCAACTACAGGCCCGCTGCCGGCGGTACGCCGCTGGAGCAGGAGACGGTGGACGCGCTGGCCTATGTGCGCGACAACTGCATCGATAACAACACCTATAAGCTGCTGCTGCTGACGTACATCAATGCGTACAGTGCGGCGCAGCCCAACGGTCTGGCCTATTTTTACGGCAACGACCAGTATAAGACCATCCGCAGCGAGGTGGCAACGCTGTACCAGTATCTGGATCAGGCCACCAACACCGAGGCGAAGCGCAACGCCATCAGCGCCATTGAGGTCGGCGGTAAGCACGGTTCCGACTATATCACCAAGCTGGATAACGTCATCGCCCTGCTGCAGGGCCTGCTGAGCTCCGGCACGGGCTCCCTGCCCGCCAGCATCAACGCTCAGATCGATACGTCTGTCTCTCTGACCGACTTCGCGGCGCTGCTGACGGCGGCGGCGGGCAAGACCGCGTCCTATACGGCGGCGGCTGACCTGACCCGTACCGTGGTCATGACCGCAGCGGCTCCCGACAAGGTGCAGGCGACTGTCACCGTCTCCGCCGAGGGCATGGAGAAGAGCGGCAGCAAGACATACAGCATGGGCTATACGCTGACGGATGCGGATGTGGCCGAGCTGAACGCGCTGGCGGACAGCCTGTGGGCGCAGCTCCAGAGCGAGCCCTCTGCGGTTGCCGCCAACCTCAGCGCGGACTTCTATGAGAAGACCAGCGATGTCCCCGGCTTCACCGCCGGACAGACCATGGACAGCAACGCTCAGACGGTCGTCACCTATGCAGCCAAGAGCTTCACGGTGAAGATCGACGGCGAGGCGGATCAGACCATCACCGTGAAGAACGCGAAGGTCGTACTGCCCGCTCCGGCAGCTGGCAGCAATCGCTATGACTACGCCATCGGCAGCCAGACCGTACCGGTTCAGGGCAGCGACGGCGCGTACACCTTCAGCGCACAGGAGATCAAGGCCCTGTTCGTGGGCGGCGTGTATACCATCGCCCGCACCACTGTGAATGTGGCGGACAAGAACGTAAAGGACTTCATCACCGGCGCCAACAGCAAGGTGGGCAACACCAGCATCAATTTCCTGCCTGTGGAGGATAACGGCGAGGTTACCGGTATCGTGCTGCGTCTGGGGCTGGGTACCGACTTTACCACCAGCGCCGTAACGAAGCTGGGCGAATACATTCTGCGGAATTCCGGCGTGAGCAGCATCACGCTGGGCGGCCGCAACGAGTTCTATAAGACGGAAGCCGGCGTCGGCAGCAAGGCTTACCTCAGCGCCCTGCTCAACGAGGTGTTGAACAGCGGCCTGACGCTGGCGGATGTCCTCGCCATGATCAACGCCGACGGCAGCCTGAACGAGATGGCCATGCCCGCTGAGGGCACTGTGGCTGCCAGCTACGGGCTGTTGGGCGCCAAGGTGCTCAAGACCACCGTCAAGATGAACATCAACGGCACGGAGACGGCGGATCTGCCGCTGTATGTGACCGTGGAGGACTTCGGCCAGCGCACCAGCCAGCTGGTCAAGGCCCGTGAGGCCCTTGTGACCCTGACGAACCGCGTGACGGCGGAGGCCGCCAACGGCACCGTGACGGCAGAGGGCACCATGCCCGAGAAGTACTGGTCTCTGGCGCTGGCGGCCATGATCGCCGTGGGTGAGACGGATCTGGACAGCTACACCAGCCTGACCACCACCGATATCGTGAACTACCTCTACGATGAGTTGGGCAGCGCGCTGTATCATGATGCGGATGTGGATCTGGTCACCGTGGGCAATACCCTGCTGAAGCTGGGCGTTTCTCAGACCAATGTGGACAAGTTGACCGGCAAGAACGGCTGGTATGCCAAGTTCAAGGCGCTGGGCGTGACCCGTCAGACCGCCAGCGGCGGCACCGGTGCCGGCAACGGCTCCTACGGTGCAACGCTGAGCGTCTCTGTGGAGAAGCTGCTGGAGGTGCTGGTCAAGGATGAAAGCACCCGCAACACGCTGTCCGGCTTTGTGGCGATGGAAACCCTGAGCGTTCCCTTCAACGTGACGCTGAAGAATGCCGGCGAGGCTTACGCCGCCGTGATGATGAACACCAGCGGCGTGAAGTTCCTGAAGAGCCTGCCCGCTACGCTGGATACCAATAACACCGTCCTGATGCTGCTGAGCGATGTCAGCGGCAGCCTGAATATCACCGGCCGGAACGTGGTCGTGGATCTGCACGGCAAGACCCTGACCGGCAGCATCACCGGCGCAGCCGGTAACGTGAACCGCAGCTACGTGGTGGATTCCTCCCTGAACAGTGCCGGTACCGGCACTGTCACCGGCACCGTGTCCAACATGGTGCTGGCGGGCGGCACCTACACCGGCAACACTGACAGCAGCGTGGTCCGTGAAGGCTACACCAAGGACGCCAACGGCCTGGTGACCAACGACTACTACACCATCGAGGAGGGCGCCAACGGCGCCATCAACGTGACGCTGAAGGCCACCGGTTCCTCTCTGCGTGAGGCGAACCGCTACACCGTGGCGGCGCTGGCGGCCGATCTGGCTTCTGATGTCCTGATGCAGTACTACACCACCACCCAGAAGCTGGCGGTGGACGGCAACGTGATCTACGATGCCAAGCTGGACGATGTGACGAAGATCTACAACGGCAGCCTGAACATCACCAACCAGTTTGCCAACGACAAGCTGGATGAGACCCTGAACTACACCGGCATCAACGCCTTTATCGCCCAGCTGATCGACAAGGCACTGGACTTCCAGGCGCTGGCCAACAGTGTGGGCGGCAGCACTCCCGCTGCCAGCTTCCGGCTGGACGCCACCGGCTGGGCGCTGACGGTGGAGAGAGACGCGGCGGGCAACTATCTGAAGATCGGTGTGGACGGCAACGCCAGCCGCACCCAGACCCGCACGCTGAACATCTATCTCAAGAGCGACAGCGACAGCAACAATGCCAAGCTGAAGCAGGCTCTGGAGCAGCTGGATACGCTGGTCACCGGCAAGCAGCTGACGCTGGCGCTGAACGACATCAGCGTGCCCAACAAGGGTACCGTGACGGCGGAGGCCACCGGCAGCGGTGTGCTCACCATCGACATGAGCACCGATCCCACCTATGCTGTGATGATGGCGGTGGCCGTGGCCCACAGCCTGTCTGACGGCGCGCTGAAGACCGAGCTGGTCGAGGCGGTGGATGCCTACTATGCACTGAACGACACGGCGGCGCTGAAGACCGCCATGGAGAAGGTCACCTGCGCCCAGGTGTTTGCGGCGCTGAAGACCATCGGCCTGCGTACCAACTTCGGCGTGCTGGCCCGCGAGGCCGGCGTGTCTGCGGCGGCTGTGACAGAGATCACCAACGACTACGGCGCACTGGTGGCTTATCGCGGCGGAATGGCCGCTGCCGGCTGGGTGCTGAACCGTCTGGGCATGAACGGCAATAATGCGACGCTGTATGGCCGCGACAGCGGTGAGTACGGCGCGTATGTGTTCACCAAGAGAGGCACATTCACCAGAACGCTGGGCCCCGTCCGCGGCTGGGAGGCCGAGGGTACGCTGAACCTGACCAGCGCCACCGTGACGCTGAAGCTGTTCGCAGAGGACAACGCCATTCTGGTCACGGACAGCAACGGCAAGCGCCTGTACAATGGTGACAATCTGAATGACGCCATCGCACAGGTCAACAACGGCGGCGTGAAGCTGACCTTCCACAAGCCCGTCACCATGACGGGGCCCGTGGATGCCATCACGAAGGCTGTGACCATCGTCAATGCCGACAAGCTGACGCAGGGCAGCTTCTCTCTGGCACTGGGTCTGGGCGGCAGCATCCATGCCGACAGTACGCTGCGCGTCATGTCCGCGGATGCGGCCTACTATGTGAAGGCCAGCGGCCACTACCTCTATGAGCTGGTGGCCTGCGAGGTCACGCTGGCGCAGGCCAACGGCAGTCTGGCTTACTACCACACGGTGGAGGAGGCTGCTGCGGCAGCTGAGAACGGCGCGGCCATCACCGTCAACGGTCTGGTGCGGATGACGGCTGATGTGGCGGTCAGCGGCAAGACCCTGACCATCAGGGGCGTGCAGTACATCGTGACCAACGATCACAAGTTCCAGCTCAGCAACGGCAGCAAGCTCGTCGCTGACGGCGCGCTGACCGTGGTGAGCGGCGAGGCGGCCAGCTACGTGCTGGAGGAGTTCTCCAACGGCACCTTCACCTACACGCTGAAGGCCTGGGAGGTCACGCTGACGGAGAACGGCGCCAACAGCTACTTCCACACGCTGGAGGAGGCGGTGGCCAGTGCGTCCAACGGTGCCACCATCACCGTCAACAGCAATGTGACCATGAGCGGCAACGTGAACATCGGCGGTATGACCCTGACCATCAAGGGCGCTGCCAAGATCGCGCAGGGCAGCTATCAGTTCCTGCTGAACGATGTGAGCTCCAAGCTGATCGCCGACTCTGCGTCCCTGAACGTGGAGCTGGGCCTCACCGGCAAGTACACGCTGGTGAAGCACACGGACAACGGCATGACCACCTACTCCGTCAAGGAGAAGACCTCCGGCGGCGGCAGCGGCGGCGGTGGCGGCGGCTGGACCGGCAACTACATCTATCTGGATGTGAAGCCCTCCGGCATCAACAAGAGCCAGCTGCAGACCGCGGTCCGCAAGTACTTCAATGACAGCGGCGCGACGGTGTCCGTGAACAGCGGCCTGACGGCTTCCGGCCTGGTGGCCAACGGCGCCAGCGTCTATGTGACCGGCAGCAACGCCGGCAGCTACACCGTCATCATCATGGGCGACACCAACTGCAACGGCAAGACCGATGCGGGCGATGCCGTGAAGATGCGGAACCACTACTTCGGCACAGACCTCCTCAGCGGCGTGGAGCTGGAGGCGGCAGACATGAACCGCAACGATAAGGTCGATGCCGGCGATGCGGTGAAGAACAGAGTGAAGTACCAGAACTGGAGCGGTTACACCTCTGCTCTGAAGATCACAGTCTGATCCTTTCCCGAAGCAAATATGTATGATTGGCGGGGTCCCCGGCTCGCAGGAGCCGGGGCACCGGCCGATACCAATAAGATCGTGAGGTATGAAAATGAAAGGATTCAAGAAGGCGCTGGCACTGCTGCTGATTCTGGTGGCGTGCCTTGCACTGACCACGCAGGCCTTTGCCGCAGAGTACACGGTGCGGGCCGGCAGCAGCATTAAGGTAGCCATGAGCCAGACGGGTGACGGCGGCATGGACGGCAATGTCACCGTCTCCGGCGGCGCGACCGCTACCTACAGCAGCAGCGAGGCCGGCGGCGTTACCGGCGGCGGCACGTTCTACCTGTACAACAGCGGCACCAAGACGGTGGTCGCCACGGTGTCTGCTCCCAGCAGCGCCAAGATCGGCGACGTGTACACCGTCACCTTTACCTACAACGCCTATGACGGCAACGGCAACGACAGCGGCACCAACACCGTGGTCAAGACCGTCACCGTCAGCGACAAGGATTCCTCTCCTGACGGCGTGGTAGGCAGCACCGGCGAAGTGGATTATTCCAAGCTGAAGGAGAAGATCGCCGAGGTCGAGGCCCTGAACCCCAACGATTACAATCAGGAGTCCTGGGACGCCCTGCAGAAGGCCCTTGAGAATGCCAAGGAGGCCCTGAACAGCAAGAGTCAGGCCGAGGTGGACGATGCGCTGCAGAAGCTGACCGACGCCATCAATGCGCTGGTGAAGGTGGACTACTCCGCGCTGGATAAGGCCATCGAGGACGCGCAGGCGCTGGGCAAGAACAACAACCTCAACAGCCTGTGGCTGACCCTGATGGATGCCCTGAAGCAGGCCGAGACGCTGCGTGTCAGCGGCGATCAGGCGGCTGTGGACGCCCTGACGGAGCAGATCAACGATCTGGTGAAGCAGATCCTGGCTGCCAGCGGCGACGAGCTCTGCAACGTGAAGATCCACGCTGTGTGGCCCATCCTGTTCTTCATCAGCCTGGCTGTGAACGTGGTGCTGGTCATCCTCGTTGCCAAGAAGTCCAATCGCCGGAAGATGAGCCGCAGAGATTCCACTCCGCTGGTGGACTACGACATTTCTGACGACGAATAAGGGACAGCGGACTCAAACAGAAAGCATACATTCCCCTGCGCCCCGCGAGGGGCGCAGGGGAAGGAGCGCATTTACAGTAAGGAGAAACAACGGTGGCGGAACAGAACTGGAAGCGGAAGGAATACGAAACGTGGGACGAAGCGTTCCGGGGACTGGCTCCCACCGTGCGGCAGCAGTCGGTGCGCGTAGCGGCCTACACGCAGGTTCTGTTTTTGCAGGCCTGCACCGACGGCTACGGCAGAGACACGGACAGCGGCGCCCAGGAGATCGACGGTGCTTACGGCGATCTGGCCTACAAGTGCGGTATGTATCACCAGCTGGGCAAGGCGCTGGTCCCGCCTGAATATCAGCTCTGGCGCGGTGATTTTACGGCGGAGGAGGCGGCGGTATACCGCAAGTACACCACCGATGGCCGCCAGCTCATCGCGGCCCTGCAGGAGCGCAGCCTGACGGCGAAGGAGCGGCGCACCGGCGTCGCTGAGACGCTGGACACCGACAACATCCCGTGGCGTATGCAGCGGGAGAGCTGCCAGCAGCACATGGAGCGCTGGGACGGCAGCGGCTACCCCGACGGTCGGCAGGGGGCGGATATCAGCCCCATCGCCCGCATCGTGGGTCTGGCCAAGGAGCTGGATCGACTGTCCGCAGAGACAAAATCCGAGCAGCCCTTTGACGAGGCCTTTGATGCGCTGTGCGCCGGCAGCGGTACGCTGTGGGATCCTGCGCTGATCGCAGTGCTGCGGCGCTGCCGCGGCAAGTGCCGCGAGGTGTACGGCCGATTCATCCACTACACCATGACCCTGCCCAGGACCATCCCGCTGGTGGAAAAGCGCAAGGATCGTGTCATGGGCCTGCGCTATCGCCCGATGGTGGCGGCGCGGGACGGAAAGCCGGTGCTGTACGAGGCGGTGCCGTGGTTCGGCGCCATTGCCGGACGGCCCGGCGAAACGGAGGCCATGGACGCGCTGGCAGATATGTTCCGCCGCACGGAGCTGACCGCAGACGTATCCTGCTACCTTCTGTATGAGGCGGCGGACACGCTGCTGCGTATCCGCAACTGCCAGCTTGACCTGCGGGGCGTTGTGCTGCCGCTGCTGCCCGACTTCTGGCGGACCAATCAGCTGCCGCGCTTTGCGGAGCTGTTCGAGGACCAGCCAGTGGACAAGGCGGGGCTGTGGCTGCTGGTGCCAGCGGACTATGTGGCATCGGCAGGCAAGGGCGCCCGCGAGCTGCTGAGCCGCTACATCCGCAGCGGCTTGACGCTGGTGCTGGACGGCTGGGATCCGGCGGCGCTGCCGCTGGAGCAGGTGCAGGCCATGGGCTTCACCCATATCCGCCCCCGCCGCGCCCTGTATTTGCAGGACGAGACGGCCCACACCATGACGGCGCTGGCCCAGAGCGGTATGACGCTGGTGGGCGGAGATGCCGACAGCGCGGACGTGATGGACTGGCTCACCGCCTGCGGTGTCACCGCCATGAGCGGCCCCATGACCGGCGTTCCGGTGGAGGAGGACGAGCTGATCCGCGACTGCCTGCTTGCTGAACGCGCATGAAAAAAACGACACAAACCACACCTCCCGCCGAGGAGCATCCCCAGCGCCGTCTGTTCAAGCGGACCCGCGCCGGCGTGACCCTCTCCCGCGAGGAGGTCCAACAGATCAAGGCCCGCCGGAAGGAGCTGCGTAAGGAGCTTCGCCAGCGGGGCATCAAGGACAAAGACACCTTCGAGCTGTACGCCGGCAGTGAGGGAGCCTACTTCGACAAGCGCAGGGGCTTCCTCCCGTGGCTGCTGCATGGCCGTGCCCTCTGGGCACTGCTGGGCGCGGCGCTGGCAGGACTTCTGGCACTGTTCCTCATCAGCGCCATCTCCCAGATGCGTGGCTACTTCACCATCAATCTGTCGGACGGCCTGTTCAAGGACGGCTTCGTGCTCTCGGAGACCAAGGGCTTCGAGCAGCCCTCCGTCAACCTGACAGCAGAGCCGGCGGTGGACGTGCCATGCATCTCCATGGCACAGCTGCCGGAGGATCTGGACGAGACGGACGGACAGCACAACGGCAACTACTTCGCCTACACGTTTTACATCCGGAATGAGGGTGAGAACACCGTGGACTACGACTGGACGTTGGAGCTGACAGACGAGGCGGACGATCTGAGCACTGCGGTGTGGGCCATGGTCTTCGAGGACGGCAAAATGTCCTTCTATGCCAAGGCCAACAGCACGACCGGCAAGGCCGAGACCCTGCCCGCACCGGACGACAACAGCCGCGGCTATCTGGATATGGCCCTGCGGGACCTCTGTAAGTCGCCGGACCAGCAGTATCAGGTCATCGCCCAGCGGGGCCAGCGGACGTGGTACCGCCTCATCCCGTATCTCTACGAGAGCGAGGGCGCCATCACCTCCGGCAGCCAGCAGAGCGTCGCGCCCATGGACGTCCACAAGTACACCGTGGTGCTGTGGCTGGAGGGGGACGACCCCGACTGCACCGACGCGCTGCGAAACGGACATCTGGGCGTGGCCATGCAGTTCCGGCTGGTCACGGAGGAGGACGCGGACCACAGCGGCCAGTCCCCCAGCTGGACGGAAACGCTGCGGAATTTCTTCCGCCGCGAAGGCTGAAACCGTATTTTATTTGCCCCATCGGGGCAAAGGGGATAGTTCCCGCCGCAGAACTGAAACGCGGCAAGCAAAAAGAAAGGATGAAACTCTTTATGGAAAACAAAAACACCAAAGAGCTTCGGGGCTACAAGGCCGGACTCAAGTCCAAGCTGATGGGCGCGGTGGCCATGCTGCTGGTATCGGCTATCATGGTCAGCAGCGCGACGTACGCATGGTTCGTCCTGTCCACGCATCCCGAGGTCAAGGGAATGTCCACCACCGTTGGCTCCAACGGCGCGCTGGAGATCGCCCTGCTGAACAACACGACGGGCGGGAATTTGGAGCAGATCCCCGCGAATGTGGGCAATTCCAGCGCTGCGGCCAACCAGACTGTGCAGGGCTCCAACGAGACGTGGGGCAATATCGTTGACCTGAGCAATGCCAGCTATGGTCTGGAGAAGATTACGCTCTATCCTGCGGCGCTGAATGCAACTGGGACTGGGGACGCAGCGACCTTTGCAAGCCACAGCGCCCTGCTGAAATATGCCAAATACGGCACGGACGGTCGTATCACGGAGCTAGCCGCTGACACCGCGGCGGGCAAGCGGAATGCGGAAGGTACGGGTTTCTTTGCAGACACTACCGACAACCCCGATTACGGTGTCCGTGCGATCGGTACGACAACGAAGGCCAGTGCTGGAGCGCTCGCGCTGGAAACGGCGAAGTCGAACTATTCCGCTGCGGTGGCCGCCGCAGGGAACAGCGTGAAAACCGCACTGGGTACCCATCAGGCGACACTTTCTGCCATTGCCACGACCCACGCGAACGAAACGAAAGCGGCTCCGGCTACATATACGGCAAACGATGTGGCGGCGATTAACGCTTCTCTGGACGCGGTGAAAAGCGCAGCTGAGAAGCTGCAGGAGGCGCTGAAGTGGGCTTCGGCCGCACGGAAGCTATCGGCGGACGGTGATACGACAGTGCCCAGCTTGGAGAGCATTACACTCAATACTGAATACCAGGAGATGTTTGACACGCTTGGCGGGATCGCAACAGACGCGTCGACAAACAAAATCACAGCTGCAAATGATAGCTATGAATGGGACAATATTCAGACGGCGTATCAACACCTGATGGATACCAATAGCATGACATTCCAACCCAACGGATCTAGCACGCCTTATACACTGGATACGCTGAAGGATATTACTATTGAAGAGGGCGCCGCCATGATCAATGCCGGCGCAAAGATCACGCTCAAGGCGGGAGCCTTTGTCTCTATCACGGACTATGTGGGAAGCTTCGAGACAGGTACATTTGAGCTGCAGTTTACCTACAAAGGTCAGACAGCTAAGGCCAAGAACAGCAATTATGTTGTCGAAGCAAGTGAGAACCCCGTGAAGATGGCAGCCATTACGACGGTCGTTGCCACCTTGACGGCGAAGGATGGCGGCAGTGCACAGGCTGCGATCAACAATGTCTACGGCTACATCGTTGATCTGGCGTTCCAGACGAACATTGCCGGTGACCTCCAGCTCCAGAGCGCGGGTGTGAATCGTGTTTCCTCCGATACCTCTACGGCCACGCAGGGCGGCGGCACGCTGTTTACGGTCGAAGGTGATGTCGATGCAGCGGCGCTGGCGGCGATGCGCGTGGTGTTTATCGGCAGCGACAACAAGATCCTTGCGGTCGGCAAGTTCGATGCGGCACCCACAGCGGAGGGCGGCAAGGCGTATGCCCTTCATCTGTATGAGTATACGTTCGAGAACGGTGCTCTGAAGGTCGATACTAATAAAAAGGACGCTGACACCGTCACCAAGCTGGAGGCCAATACCCCCGTGGCCGTCTCCGCGCTGGTCTATCTGGACGGCAACAGCACCAGCTATGTACAGGGCGGCATCAAGGGCACGCTGAACCTGCAGTTCAAGCACAGCGCCGGTGACCTGGCTCCCATGGTTTATGACTTCAGCGCGGCCACCGGCGGCGCGACCGGCAACGAAGAACCCTAACCCCTAACTTTCATGACGGGACGCCCCGACAGGGCGTTGGGGCGTCCCGTATCCCCTTTCGACACACAAGGAGAATCCCATGCAGACAGCACAGCAAAGCGGAAAACGGAAAAGCCTGCTCCTGTTTTACTGGCTGGGCCTGATGGCGGTCCTCCTGCTGCTGGTGACCGCCACCTACACGTGGTTTTCCATCAGCCGCACGCCGCGGGTCAGCGATATGGACCTGTATGTGGCCACCCCTGCGGGGCTGGAGATCGCCCTCAGGCCCGACAGCGAGGAGTGGGGCCAGTCCCTGCGGTTCACCGACATGGTGTCGGCCGCCGCACCGCTGAAGCCCTGCACCTGGTCGGAGCAGAATCAGCAGTTTTTCGGCATGGACTATGGCGCCGACGGCCGCATGAGGGACCGCTGGACGCCCCTGACCGATGGAGAAAACGCCAACAAGGAGGGCGCGGCGGGCTACTACACCGTGGGGACGTTCTATGCGCGGACGGATGCCTTCATGACCGTCTCCCTCAGCGAGGCGGTGGCCATGGAGAACGGCACGGCCGGCTCCGGCACCTATCTCATCGGCACGCCGGTCTGGAACGAACGGACGCTCCAGCACGACAACGGCGGCTCCGGCGCGGAGACGGCGGTGCGTATCGGCCTCAAGGTCACGCCCCTGCAAAACGGAACGGAGACGGGCCAGAGCACATTTTACATCTACGAGCCCAACTGCAACGCCCACGTGGGCGGCGGTACGGACTATCAGGACACCAGGAGCATAGACGGGACCGATACGCTGGTCCCGAAGGAACGGCTCATCACCCAAACAGCCTCCGACTGGACGGAGGCGGACCCCGTGCAGGCCGCCGTGGTCATGCGCCGCATGGGGGAATTCACCTCGGACACCAAGCTCTTTGCCATGCAGGCCAACAGCATGGTACGCATCGACCTCTATATCTGGCTGGAGGGGCAGGATGTGGACTGCACGAATCTCATCGGGCAGGAAGCGAAAATTCTGGCGGCCATCCAGCTCAAGGCGGACTCCGGCGGACAGTCCGGCATGGTCCCCATTTCCTGAATTTGTCAAATGCAGCCATTGGCTGAAACGATACAGCAACAAGGTTAGGAGAACGCAACATGAAACAAGAGAACCTGACGGCGGCCCCGGCGGAGACGGGCGCGAAGCCGAAGCGCACAGGAAAGGACATCGCCGGTCTGGTGGTGAATATCGTGCTGGTCATCGCCATCATCGTGGCGGCGCTCTGCACCTATGTATCCTTTGTATCCTCCTCCGGCAACGGCGTGCCGAACATTCTGGGCTATGAGGTGTTCTCCGTACAGACGGATTCCATGTATCCCACGCTGAAATCCGGCGATCTGGTCATCGACCGCGCCGTGAAGGACACCAGCAAGCTGCGGACCGGCGACATCATCACCTACTGGACGGTGATCGAGGGCCAGCGCGTGCTGAACACCCATAGAATTTACGAGATCTACGACGGCGGCGGCTACCTCATCTTCGAGACGAAGGGCGACAACAACACCGCAGCCGACCCCCTGACGGTCCACGAGTCCGAGGTGGTGGGCGTCTACTCCTCCCACATCGGCGGCGTCGGAAAGGCGCTGGACTTCCTGCAAACCAGCAAGGGCTTCCTGATCTGCATCGTCATCCCTGTGGCGGCGTTCTTCCTGTTCCACCTGATTCAGTTCTTCCGCGTGCTCTTTGAGTACCAGAGCGTCAAGAACCGCCTGAAGTTCCAGGAGGAGCAGAACGCCCGCGATGCGGAGACGCAGCAGAAACAGAAGGCGGCCATCGCTGCGGCGGTGGCCGAGGCCCAGCAGACCGAGCCGAAGGACGCGGACCGCGCCGCCATCGAGGCGGAGCTGCGGGAAAAGCTGAAGGCCGAGATGATGCAGGAGATGCTGGAGGAGCTGCGTAAGCAGAACGGCGGCACAGAGACTCCGACAGAGCCGGAGACGCCGCAGGAGCCGGCAGAGTAAACACCACAACGCACAGAAAGAGAGAGTCACCGCATGGGGAACTTTATGAAATATTTTTTGCAGGACTTTGGCCGTCTGGGCCGCTCCCTGTGGAATGTCTTCAGCGACTTTTTCTCTTTCGTATTTGCCTTGTTCAACTTCCCCGGGCGCATGAAGATCATTCAGGAGTACGCGGATGATTTCACCACGAAGGACTGGATCCTGATGCTGATCGCCAATATCCTGCTGCTGGCGGTGATCGTGGCGCTCATCATCCTGCTGGTGCGGCTGCTGCGGCGGCTGTTCCGCTTCCGTGTGCCGGTGAAGGAGTACGAGGCCATGCGAAAGCAGGTCAAGGACCTGCAGCGCGACCTGCTGCGCGCCAACTATGAAAAGGACAAGCTGCTGCAAATGAAGGCGGCGGCTCTGGGCGCGGGACAGGAGGAGCCGGAGGAACCCGAAGAGGCGCCGGAGGAGCAGGACGGGGCGTTTGTGCCCGATACCAACCGCAACACGTTCCAGTCCCCCTGCGTGGACCCTGAGTCCAGCCGCTTCTTCCGGCTGACCACGGTGGATAACTTCTACAAGATGCAGTATCATCCCCCCGTCTACGATGACGAGATCACGCTGGAGCAGTTCTGCGACCGCTTCCGCCGGTTCGCCGCCAGCCAGCTGGGCCTGTACTACGACATCAGCATGATGCGGTACTTTGTGGCGGCGCTGGGTACGGCTCGCATCATTATTCTGCAAGGTATTTCCGGTACCGGTAAGACCTCGCTGGCCTATGCCTTCGGCCAGTTCGTGGGCAAGGACACCAGCCTTGTCCCCGTGCAGCCCGCATGGCGCGAGCGCACGGAGCTGTACGGCTACTACAATGAATTCACGAAGAAATATACGGAAACAGGCTTTCTGGAAGCCGTCTATGAGGCGAATTACTACCGCGACCCACACGTGGTCATTTTGGACGAGATGAACATCGCCCGCGTGGAGTATTATTTTGCGGAAATGCTCTCCATTCTGGAGCTGCCCAACAAGGCGGACTGGAAGGTGGATATTGTGTCCTCCACGTGGGACAACGACCCCTGCCTGATCCATAACGGCGCTGTTCCGATCCCGGACAATGTCTGGTTTGTGGGCACCATCAACAACGATGACTCCACCTTTGCTGTGGCGGATAAGGTCTACGACCGTGCGCTGCCCATTGATCTGGACAGCCGTGCCGAGGCGTTTGAATGCGAACCGGCCGAGGTGGTCCACATCACGACAGAGCATCTGGAGGCGCTGTTCGCACAGGCCCGCGACAGCTATCCGCTGTCGGAGAAGATGCAGGCGAAGCTGGAGGAGCTGAACCTGTACCTCATCAAGAACTTCAAGCTGGCGTTCGGCAACCGTATTGTCAAGCAACTCAAGGATTATATCCCCGCATACATCGCCTGCGGCGGCACGGAGATCGAAGCGGTGGACTTCATGGTGGCCAAAAAGGTGCTGCGTAAGTTCGAGTCCCTGAGCCTCGGCTTTATGAAGGACCAGCTCACCAAGTTCGAGGCATATCTGGACAAGCTGTTCGGCAAGAACGCCATGAAGATATGCAAGGACTACATCGAATATCTGAAGAAGAATAACTAAGGAAGGAGTGCTGCGGTTTTGGAGATCAAAGAAATTCTTGCCATGCAGAAGCAGGTAAAGGCGAAGCTGATGTCCGCGGTGGCGCTGCTTCTGGTGTCCGCGATCCTGCTGTCCACCAGCACCTACGCGTGGTTCGTGCTGTCCACCGCGCCGGAGGTCAGCGAGATGAAGACCACCGCCGGCGCCAACGGCGCGCTGGCCATTGCTTTGCAAAGCACTGATATGTCGAGCGGCCTGCCTGTACGCGCCGAGATCACCAACGGCGTGGGTGACACCGGCTCCAATACCACTTGGGGCGGTCTGGTGGACTTGACAGAGAATTACGGACTGGAGAAAATATCCCTGTCCCCCGCGCGGCTGAATGTAGACACAAAAACCGACATGATCCAAAAGGGAACGCCGCTCAGCATCCCTCAGTTTGGAGCGGATGGCCGTGTTTCGGCCCTGACGCCGATGGGGACGGTATACTATGATGCCGGCAGGGATACCTTTGTCGAGGGGACCAACTATGGCGTCAACATCGTGGGCAAGCAGGATACCCTGAACGGCGCCGGCGCCAGCATCACCCGCACGATGGACCGCCAATGGCTGATCAACACCAGCACGGCGAAGATCAACACCATGCGCGCCGAGATGCAGGGCTCTTTGGGCCAAGCGGTTACTGACAACTCAAAGGGTATCGTCAATATCATGAAGCGCTTTTTCGGAAGTCCGCGATTTGAAGAGGGAGATCTTACGACAATCCAAAGTCTGGCGGACGCATTTCAGGGGCTGATGGCAGACGCGGAGAGCGCCCTGCGCTATGCGCTGCTGGCCTGCTGTGCGGCGGATACGGTGAACTACCCCACTGATGCGGTGGGGCAGGCGGCGTTATCCGCGGTCTATGCCAAATACGACAAGCTGCCGCTGAAGACCGAGGCAGGAGCAGACGGCAAGGTGCCGGACAGCATTCTCAAGCTGGCGCAGGAGAATCAAGAGAGCTTGTCCAACAGCGCCGCGCTCAAGGCGGCCTACGCGGCCATCGAGACGGCGGTCGACTCGGTTTATCAGGCGGCGAAGCAAATCAAGAATGCACAGAGCTATTTGAATCAGGCCCAAGACACTCAGGATAATTCGGCGCTGGTAAGTGCCTGCACCAGTATGTTTAATGTGACGGAGATGTATGTTGGCCTGAAGGGCGAGCAGATGTATCTGGCCTCAACAGCAGAGGCAAGAGAAATCTTTGGCGCAAACAAACTGATGGAGTTGTATGCCCTAAAGGGTTCCGGCTTGTTTCATACAATGGCCACGGTGTTGGGGGATTATACGGCGTATATTGAAGATATAACTGTGATCTACGATAAATACGAAGACGAAAACGGAAACGAGATAATGGAGAGAGTTGAGACTATATACTCAATTGATCTGCACGCTACTGCAGTGAGTACATATACGGGCTTTGACCCTGACGTCAACGTAGGCTGTCTCCAGAGCGTCTATGAAACGACGCGGCCCCTGCATGTCGAAGGTACCGTCACCTATACCATGGAGAGTTCCACCCGCCTGAATGCCTATGGCTATGCGGTGGGTCTGGCGTTCCGCAGCTCCGCCGGCGGCAAGCTGCTGCTGCAGCAGGAGGCGGCAAACAGGATGACGGGCGAGACATCCGATTCCGCGGAGGGCCGCCTGCCGGAGACGGGGAACGTTCAGGGCGGCGGCAGCACCATGACCTTTACGATGGCGGACGACATGACGGAGGCGCAGGCAAAAGAACTGGTACAGAAGGTCTATGTTGTCTTTCTCGCGGACAGCGGCTACATTCAGGGCGTGGCTGCAGCCGATGCCGACAGCATATCGGTGGTATCGCATCGGGATGCGGAGACACTGAAGGACACCTTTGAGGTCACGGCGACACTTGTCATGTGCGGCTATACGTTGGACGAGGCCACAGGGGGGCTGATCAAGGGAACGGCCAAGGCCATTCAGGACATTATGCCCCTGCCGGCGGATAAGACCGTCTGGCTGACCGCGCTGGTCTATCTGGACGGCGATGCCATCACCGGCGGCGAGGTGTCCGCGGACACCACCCAGTCCCTGTTCGGATCCATCAACCTGCAGTTCTGCAGCGATCAGGAGCTGACGGGGATGCCGTATGACGGGGTGCTGGCCGGATAGCGTTGGTAAGCTGCGGCGGCAAGGGCCGCCGATCCAAAATAGAAGCATTGAGAACGCAGAAAGGGTGATACAGGGATGCAGAAAATACAAGGGAGAGGAGAGACGTTGACCATGGAACACAAGTCAGAAAGGCCCCGCTGGCTGGGGCTGGCGAAGGTGCTGTCGCTGCTGCTGGCGGCGGCGCTCTGCGTGGCGGGGTTGACACAGGCATTTGCGGCGACTGTGACCAGCCCATTGGCGGAGTTAAGTATGAACTCTAAAAGCTCGTTAATTCCGGGAACAACAAATCGGTATTATTCGGGTAAATGGGCGACTGCGGATGGTACTGTTACCGGCTATGCTGAATCAGCACGTACGGATTACGACACGTCTAATACTACCCCCCGAACGGGAACACTGGAGATTAAGAATATCACCAGTGGTGATATTCTGTTGACATTTGACTGGACTACAGAGGAATCAGATATCGGATCCTCCAGTGCACAGGGCAGTGTGAGTGTGGCAGGCAACGGAGAGCGCACAGGCCGTTTTAACAGCACGCTGAAGAGTGGTGCAACAATCACGGTCACTGTTATTTCTCCTGTTGTTAACTATAACAATCTGCCGAAGGGAACAGAGGTACCCAGAACGACCATTACACTGACGAACTTTGAGGTTTCCAGTGCGACGGACAGCTCCATCACGCTGCAGAGCAGCACGGACGGTTCTTATACCGTTTCTACGGCGGATTCTGCGGAGACAATGGTAGCGGTCGGCGCGGCGGATACGACGTATGGCTTTATGTCCACAGACGGCATCACCGTGTCGGCTGCGGCCAATGCGGGGAAGGAATTCTATATGTGGTGGGATCCCACCACGGGCATTCCCTATTCCACGCATGAGACGGTGAAGCTCCTCCCGGGCAAGGGGCAGACGATCCAGCCCATCTTTGTGAACAAGGGCGAGCTGGTGCAGAATTTCCTTGTCAAGAACAATATGGCGGACGAGTACTTCATCTATTGGGAGGACGCCATGAGAATGGTGGCCGCCAATGCCAGCGCCGGCGAGAAGACGGTGTTACTGAAGGCGGATTATGTGCTGCCGACAGACATAACCGGTCATTCCGGCACCTATGTGACGCTGGTGGACGGCGTTGCCGCCTACAGGCTCCCTGACGGCGTGACCTTGGTGGTGCCGGATGACACGGAGAGTACTGCCTACGATACGGTAAAGAACTTGAACACGGAGCCTGAACCCAGCAAGGCGTTCCGCACGCTGACGGTGCCTGAGAAGGTAAGCCTGACGGTGCCCGCGACCTCGAAGCTGGTGGTCAATGCGGTGCAGGGTGCAAAAAACGGCGCATCCAGCATGGGCCGCATCATTGGTGACTACGGCCAGATGGAGGTCAAGGGTACGGTGGACATTTATGGCACACTGTACGCCCGCGGCTTTGTGACTGGCTCCGGACAGGTCACGGCTGAATCTGGCGCCAATATCTATCAGCTCATGCAGATCCAGGACTGGCGCGGCGGCTCCGTCACCTTCAATATGTATAACTACCTCATGGCCATCAATATGTACTCCTTTGAGAACATTATGGCGAACATGACCTATGAGGGCGGCTCCAGCCTGAGCGTACAGGCCTGCATTGCGGCCAGCGGTACCTGCTTCGCGGTGGATGTACCGGCTATGACAGATGGCACGCATGGCGCCAGCATCTTTATCCTGAATAAGGATGGTCAGATCAAGACCGCCTATGATAAGGAGCATGATCGACTGGACATCCGCATGACCAAAGGCACGGTCAAGATGCAGTATCTGGAACTGAATATGTCGATGGGTAAGGACGAAGCGGGCAAGGATCAGGGATTAAAGATCAACTCTGCGAACTATCCATTGGCTGTCAACGACAGCATGAGCATCACGGTGGAAAAGGGCGCTACACTGCAGACGGATTACGATTTGAAGTTCCTGCCAGGCACTTCCGTGACCGTTGAAGAGGGCGCCACAATGGTGGTGAGCGAGTCCTCTCACCTCTACTTCTACTCGTTGAAGAGCTATAATACTGGCTATGCCAACGATCAGTACCGCACGCGCCTGAATTACGCGACGATCGAGCAGGCCGGCAAGATCGTGCCCCCCACGGCGGACGCCAAGCTGGAGGTGCGCGGCACACTGAAGCTGAGCGGTGCGATTATGCAGAGCACTGACGGCGAGAGCGGGCTGACACCGTATGCCAGCGCACAGGTGATCGTCAACCAGACACCCGCGACGGAGGGGGCTGTCAACGAGTGCTATCGGAATGGCGAAACCAAGTTCGGAAAGTGGAAAAATGCCGGCGATGGCAGCAGTAAGTACTACTACACCGTTGTGGACAACTGGTGCGCCATCAAGGGCCGCATGGCGGAGTCTGCCGTGGCCTATGGCGGTGATGATAGTTTTACGCCGTTTGCCGAGATGGGTACATACAAGACCATCAGAATCGATGGAACGCTCTATTGGTATCAGTATCAGGTGGACTACACCTATGAGCGGGCCAATGGCGTTGACAATACGGTTGTACTTCCCACCAAGGAGACCACATATATTTCCCGCTCCACCGCCAACCACGCGGTAGCCGTGGGCACGGACGGCCAGCGGTTTGTTGCCGTAGCAGGTACTGCGGTGCCTGCGGGCGTGACGGTTGCGGCCGGTGAAGCCAGTGTGAATAAGCTGGCAGATGGCGCGGAGGATGTGGCACTCACGAATGTCACGGAGAAAACCGCGGTCATGCTGACGGTGCGGCCTTACACGCATAGGGTCACATGGGAGGAGTATGCCTCGGCGGATGCCGCAGAGGCGAATAACACCTTTGCCCATTATGTGACGGGAGCTACGGACAGCGCCACTTGGAGCGAGAGTACTTCTGTAGATGTTATTACCTGCTCAGGCGCAAAGGCTAGTCCGGCTGACAAGACGATCGAGGTGGCAGGGATCACGGACGATGCTGTTGTCAAAGCATTGGTCCTATACAACGGCTACCCCGTCCGGATCAACATGGTGATTCCTGGCGCGACGATTACAAAGGATGGCGTGACGGGTGGAATTGATCTTGATGATCCTGAACTGAAGGTCGTTGAGGGAACAAGATACCTGTACACAGAGTTGCATTCCGTAAAAAAAGACGGAGGTATAGCTGAGATTGCTATCACAGATGAGATATCTGCTTATAACAAAGGCGTAGCTGCTCTGAACGAATATACATTTACAGGAATAAATATTGCTGCCCACTACATCATTGATAAGATTGACCGCACTGGTAATGCAGATGTAGCATGCAGCCCCAACGGCGACACCTTGATTGTGAGCAATGTGCAGAGCGCTGTGGAAATCACGGTGACTCTGAAGCCCATGAACTATGTGGCGGACTTTGAAATTAGTTCGCTTTGGTACAAGAGTACGAAGTATGCCAACCAACTGGAGGAGGACAAGATTACCGCAAGCCCTGTCTATTTCAACACGGGTGATCAAATCGAACTGAAGAACACAGATGTCCAATCCAGCAGTGATGCAGGCTTCAAGTATATGTTCACCGGCTCAACGGATAGTAGAGCAAATGTCGTTGAGGACAAGCTCACGTTTGACACGACCGGTGTGGCAACGGATGTAGCAATCCCTGTTTCCATGACCTACTACGATTTCATTGCCACGCTGAAAGCCAAGGATGGCAAGGTCCTTAAGAACATCTATATGCAGGACTATGTCAGCGATGGGGATGGAACAAATACTGCTTGCCGCTATGACGAATCCATCGTTACATCTGGCCGTGCTCCTCTGCCGTATGAAACAGCTAAAAAGGTTACAGTGGACGGCGTCAGCTATATGTCCTATACTCACACGTTCAATAAGGGAGAAGCCCTGAACGCCATCGGGAGCGAGATCTACGAGGTGACACAATGGACGTTCATGGAAGGGCCGGTGCAGAAGACAACACCTACTCTGACTGTTACCGCCGCCAATGCGGGCGCGAATGGACAGGCCTCTGTTACAATCACCGCAGCATCCTACGTGGATGCGACAGATAATAGCCAAGTTGCCATCACCGAAAACTGCGTGGTCACAGTGAACCCCGTGGCCTATGACCACATCGTGACCTTCGTGGATGAGAGCGGCAAGCAGCTGGCCAAGCAGTATGTGGCAGGCGATACAGCCACCTACACCGCCGCCGCGAATACGGTCATCACCACTGTCGATGCGGGTAGCTGCACAGTTACCAATACCGGCACGGCTGTCACGGTTTCCGGCCTGACCGATGACACGACCATTAGACTGACCACGGAGGCATATTCGAACCGCATCGTGTGGAACATCGAGGATGCCGAGGGCACCATGCACAGCGCGTATCAGTTCATCTACGCCGCTGGCGGCAGCAGCCCCACGCAGGCGGCTCTGCTGGGCGAAAATGTGTCCGACTTGGCTGCAATCACCGTTGAAGGAACGAACGCGAAGCTGACCGCAGCGGATAAGCATGTTGTTTATCAAAGCGTGCAATATGAGGGAACTACTGCACAGCAACAAACGGCAACCTCTGTCAGCGTCTCTGCTTTTGCATCCGGCACGGTGACGGCGCAGGTATTGCCCTATGACCATACGGTCACATTCACCATTGACGACAATACGCCTGAGGTGCAGTACGTCCGCGAAAACAAAGATGTAGTGCATGGTATGACGGTGTACTTGGGTGCCGGTGAGGGCAGGGTCATTACCAGCTATGCGGCCACAGGAGGAACCGTTACGGTTTCCGGCAGCAGCGGCGAGAGCCCCAAGGTATCAGACGGCTGGACCGTCATTAACGTGACGGATATCAACTCTGATGTGGCCGTCGCCCTGACCACAGCGGCGTATAAGTATCAGGTGCTTTGGGTCATCAATTATCCGAACGGAACGGTTGATTCCCAGCCGCGTCACTACGTTACAGAGGATGCGGCCAGTTGGACAGCCAGTGAGGGCTACACGATCAGTAAAGTTTCCGTTCCCAATGAAAATGTGACATTCGATATTGATTCCAATACGAATACAGTGACCCTCACAGCGAACGAGAATGTTACTCAGGCATCCACCGTCAAGGCCACGGTCACGCTGAAGAGCGCGGTAACGCACCTGATCACCTACACGGTGAACGGCCGTGACGAAATGGTTGCCAATCCCACGGACGGCAAGTGGACCTACGAACCCGATTCTGGCTACGAGATCACCGGCGCGGTGGTCACGGGCGACGCAGGCGTGGTCGTCACCAACCTGCGTACCAGCCTGACCATCACCGGCATCACCGGCAAGCCCATCACCGTGGCCATCACCACGGCCCAGACCACCACCGAGCCCGCCGCACCGGAGGGCGAAGCCGTGGCGCTGTGGGGCGACATGAGCTACCAGTACTACCGCTGCGCCTCCGTCTACCGCTGGAACGGCATAGATGGCAACGGCCAGTGGACGCCCGCTGACACCTTCGCATGGCGTCACAGCGCGGGCAGCCGCAGCTACACCGTGGGCGGCGACCGCTACACCGTGCCCAACGGCAGCATCCTGCTGCTGAACAACACGGCCAAGCCCGTCACCTATACCGTGAAGCTGGAAGCGGACACGGGCACCGTGGTCGGCATGCGCTGGAGCGCCACCGGCGGCTTGAAGAACATCCACACGAACGAGACAGACATCATCGTTGTAACTGTCCCCGCAGGTGAGAACATCCTCGTCACCGGCGAAATGTTCACGCTGGAGGGCAAGACGGTGAACTCCGGCCTCACCGACGTGAACATCGGCCACATCACCGTGGGCACGGCCACAGTCAGCGAAAACTGATCTACCCAACATAACGCAAAAGGAGAAGCAGCATGAGCGTCAAGGAAAAAGAAAACGGAACTCCGGCCCAGACCCCGCAGAAGCAGGAGCCGGAGAAGAGCTTCGAACGCACCCGCCGCGACCTGCGGCTGGCGGCGCTCCTGCTGCTGATCCCCATCCTTCTGCTGGTCATCCGCACGGGCTGGTTCAAGCCGGCGGATGACGGCAAGGTGGTGCTGGCGCCGGACTACCCCCTCATCAAGGACGAGCCCAACAGCCAGCCCACCGAGGACGACCAGCAGAAGTTCGAGGTGTCGGAGAACGGCGGCGCGGTGGCGCTGAACTATTCGGACAAGGTGGAATACGGCCTGTCCGACCAGACCGTGACCCTGTTCTTCGCCAACCCGGGCAGCTCCACACAGGCGGTGGTCCTGCAGATCATCGTCTACGGCGGCGTCAACGTGGACACCGGCAAGCCGGAGGAATACCTGCTGGCCGAGTCCGGCATACTCCGCCCGGGCTACTATGTGGAGCGTCTGGACGCCGATCTGGAGAGCAACGTCTCTCTGGCCTCCGGCGTATATTCCGGCGTGATGCGCGTCCTGTTCTACAATGAGGACACCGGCGAGCGCGCCGTGGTCAACACGGAGATCCCCGTCAACATCTCCGTCAGCTGACCGTCCCATCCGTTGTAAACCACACTTGTGGGGTGCAAATACAAAAAAACAGTAAAAAACAGGAGGAAGAAAAAAATGAAGAAGATCACAAGCTTGATCCTCGCACTGGTCATGGCCCTGAGCCTGACCACCGCTGCATTCGCAGACGACCACACGACCACTGGCAAAACCGGTTCGGTCACCATCACCACCGATACGGGTGAACCCACCGCGAACAAGATCGGCGACAAGTGGAACATTGCGGTTCCTGCCAGCGGTGCTGCTGCCGAGGCCCCCAAGAAGGATGCGATTGATGCGAAGTACTATGTTGTTGTTACTTGGACTGTAACCAGCGACCTGACCTATCAGCTCGATGAGACGAACTATTCTTGGGCATTTTATGGCAGCGACAATGCTGAAATCAACGATGTTGCTGCCGAAGGCGTTGATGTGGCAAAGGCCGGTTATAAAGCGGGCGATCGCACTTGGTCTGGTGAGGCCAAAGTGAATGTCAAGATTGAGAACTGGTCCAATGCCAAGCTGACCGCGACGTATGGCTATGAAGCCGCTGCCGCCGATGGCGCTAAGGTTGTGACCGCAGTTACTGGCCTGACTGAGACGATTCCTACGGCGAGCACGATTGAGTCTGCTTCTACCCTTACAAATGCAGAGAATAACTGGGTAACGAGTACCGCCACTAACAATGGTGCTGCTGGTGTCAATGTTGTACTTAAGGCGACTACTGCGACGAAGGGCAACATTTCTGGCGATGATGTTACCATCGGTTACGTCACCGTTACCATCGCTGGCACGCCCGACAAGACTGTCTGAGTCCTAATTTCTCAAACAAGCACCCCCAACTGACCCATCAGGTCAGGTGTCCCATGACCGGAGCGCAAGCTCCGGCCCTGGGCAAAGGGCAGCGCGTCCCGCGCCGCCCTTTGCCGAGGAAACCCACCGCGCCCCCTGCGGCGCGCCGCCATACCAGATCAGGAGGTAACACCCATGTCCCAGACCACCGCCTATACCCCCCAGCAGAAGCGCTCTCTGCACACCTATAGGATCGTCCTCACCGTGGAGATCGTTGCCATCGCCTTTCTGGTGGTGGCCCGCTGGATCTGGGGCGGCTGGTGGATCGACTGGAATAAGAACGGCAGCCATCTGGCCCAGTCTACCATTGAACAGAAGGACAACTCCTACAACACCGGCACCAACGCCAACCAGTTCGTGCCGCCGGAGTTCGACCCCGCCGCCGTGGACGGCGTCCCCACCGTGGACGATGCCCTCGGCTGGGCCGCTCTCTCCATCAGCGAGGACTATAATGTGCACGTCTGCGGCATCCTCAACGCCGACGCCGACGGCAGCCTGCCCCTCTACTTCACCAACGATGCCGGCAGCACTGTCTGGGCCAAGCTCCGCGTGCTCAACAGCAGCGGGGAGATCATCGGCGAGACGGGCCTGCTCAAGGCCGGCCAGTATGTGGAGCGCGTGCAGCTCAACGACAAGGCCGCCTCCGGCAACGTGACCCTGCAGGTCATGGGCTACCAGCCGGACACCTACTATTCCGCCGGCAGCGTGGGCCTTGCCACGGTGCTGACCATGGCGGAGTAAACCCGGAACACACAGGCACGATACCAAAGGAGGGCCGCGCGTTGCGATTGAAACACCGAATAGAGGGCGCAGTCCTCACCTTCATCCTGCTGTGGCAGCTCTCCGCCAGTGCGCTGGCCGTGGGGGCCGGCACAGCCGCGCCCTTCTCCTGGGGCAGTCTGGCCTTGGACGGCACGGATCACCGCGTGATCTGCCGCACCGGACAGGACGCTCTCGGCGATCTGGACGCCGTGGATCCCTACGGCGTGCGGGACGATGCGGCGCTCTATGCGCTGCGCTTCGCCGCCGCCCCCGCCGCCCCCGAGGACCGGAGCGGCACGGCCTATGACGAGTCCCAGCTGATCACCCCCGTGCGGGCCTATGACGGGCCTGTTGTTACCTTCGTGACGGCGGCGCGGAGCACATTCCTGACGGCCCCCGCCGTCCCCGATGGGGAGGATCAGCCTGACAGCGCGGCGGAGCTTTTCGCCGCCCGCGCCATCGTTCCCACGCTGGCGGTGCGCCCTCTGTCGGACGCCCTTTCCGCCGCCGAGCTGCGCCAGCTGGCCCAGTCGGGCTTTGACCTGCTGGACGGCGGCACGGACCGCCTCTCCGCCGCCGAGACGGACGCGGAGCGCCTGCGGCAGCTGGCCGCCGGCTATGACGGCTTCGCCGACGAGGGCCTGCGCCCCCGTGGCTTCCTGTACCCCCGCGGCACGGCCCTGACGCCGGAGCAGGTGGGCGGCTATTATACCGATGCCCTCCGTCTGGTGGACTTCTCCGCTGTGGTGCAGCCCTATAACGCGGCGGGACAGGATCGCCTGCGGCTCAACGCCGTGCCCCTCACGGAGGACACGAAGAGCGCCGCTCTGAGCGCCCTGAAGAAAACCAACGCCGCCGATGGCTGGCTCATTCTCTATATCGACCCCAATACCCTCTCCGCCCAATCCCTTGCCGAGGTGCTGGACGCCGTGGTGGACAGCGACATGGCCTGCCTGCCCTTCTCGCAGGCGGCAGTCGCCCGCTATGGCGGCGTGCTGGAGCAGGATACGGTCACGCTCTTTGACGTGGCGGACGCCCCTGTGGCGCTGGATGTTGGCGGCCTGACCGTCACCAATTATAACGCCGCCTATACCACCCCCGCCGGTACGCGCTTCACCCTGTTCCCGCAGGACGGCGCGGTGAAGCTGGCGCTGGCCGGTGTGCTGGCCGAGGATCTCACCGTTTCCCCGCTGGAGGACGTGGCCGAGGAGGTCACGGTGACCAGTACTGTCTCCGGCGCCCTGCGCTATGCCGATGCCTACCGCTGGGTCGTGCGGGATGAGAAGGGTAAAGAGGTCATACTGGCGGG
>OIZX01000372.1_pt1 | contig 31654 bp, 23 predicted proteins | sample 1588621 | NCBI WGS metagenome assembly OIZX01 (sample SAMN03283276) | human gut metagenome | biome: human-associated habitat; material: feces | host: Homo sapiens | place: Peru | collected 2012 | reverse complement strand
TTTAAGGAGATTTACATATGGAAAACAAAGTTTTAGTTGAAATTTCAGCAAGACACGTTCACCTTTCAAAGGAAGATTTGGAAACACTTTTCGGCAAGGGATATGAGCTTACTGTTAAAAAGGAACTTTCTCAGCCGGGTCAGTTCGCAAGCAACGAAAGAGTAAGAGTTGTAGGTGCTAAGAGCGAATTTCCTGCTGTTTCAATCCTCGGCCCGTGCAGAAAGGAAACTCAGGTTGAGTTATCCCTCACAGACGCTCGTTCAATCGGCGTTACTGCTCCTGTAAGAGAGAGTGGCGACCTTGAAGGCTCAGGAAGTTGCAAGCTTGTAGGCCCTGCAGGTGAAATCGAAATTACAAAGGGTGTTATTGCCGCTAAAAGGCACATCCACGCAACAACAGCAGACGCTGAAAAAATGGGACTTACAAACGGTCAAATCGTTTCAGTTACCATCCCTACATCAAACGAAAGAAATCTTACATTCGGCGACGTTGTAGTAAGAGTATCGGATTCTTATGCTCTTGCAATGCACATTGATACTGACGAGGCAAATGCCGCAGGTATGGCTCCTAACACCATCGGTACAATTATTAAATAAGATACTGATAAAGCGGCTGAACCACGCCAAATAAAATAAATAAACATATTTGCCTCCCTTGTGTAAAGGTGCAAGTCGGTCGGTGCAACTTGTTGCACTCAGAAGGATTGGAAAGACGGCAAGGACATTGAGTCCTTGCCGTCTTTGGCGCTTTCCGTCTTTTGCTCGGGGGCAGTACCCACGTACAGCACCCACTCGCAAAATACGAAATTCATCTCACTTTCTCAGCATCTAAAAAACTTTTATATAAATTCAAAAATAATGCACAAAATAGTAACGGTGATATTATGGAATTTTTTCAAATAATTATATTATCCGTTGTTGCAATGGCTGTATTATTTTTATTAACTAAATTAATGGGTTTCAGGCAGATAAGCGAGATGAGCTTTTTTGACTATGTTATCGGAATAACGATAGGCTCAATTGCGGCTGAAATGTCAACAAACATTGACCTTGAATGGTGGAAGGGTATAACGGCAATGGCAGTTTGGGCTGTTATCGGCGTTTTACTGTCGGTTATTACGCAAAAGAGCATTAAGGCAAGGCACTTTATTTCGGGCGAGCCGATTATCATAATGCAAAAGGGCAAAATAATTAAGAGAAATATGAAAAAAGCAAAACTTGACATTGACGATTTAATTGCAAGCGCAAGAGCGAGCGGATATTTTTCGCTTGCAGATATCGACTGTGCAATTATGGAAACCACGGGAAACATCAGCTTTATGCCAACTCCGCTTAAAAGACCGCTTAACCCAAAGGATTTCAACTTCGCTCCTATAAGAGAAGGTCTTTCTTATGATGTCATATTAGACGGGCAATTACTCGAAAAAGAGATTGAAAAATCCCCTATCGGCAAAAACGAGCTTAAAAAGATGATTGCAAACAGAGATATTTCGCTCAATAATATTGCCGTTGCAAGCGTTGACGAAAATAAACAGTTGACAATTACGACTTATTAAATTATATTATGTATGATTAAATAAAAAAGAGGTGTAAATATGGCTCACGTTCACGTACACACAAATGGCGAATGCTGTCACGACCACGGCTGCGGCTGTGAGCATTCACATGAGGATATAAACAAAGGTCAATTTTTATTTAAATTAATCGGCGGAGGATTCTTTCTCGTTGCCGGCTACATATTAAATGAAATTGCCGAAAGAGGTATTGTTGATTTACCTAAATTCACATATCTTGTATGTTTTATGCTTTCATACTTAATAGTAGGCTTTGACATAATCAAAGAAGCTGTTGAGGGTGTAATGCACAAGGATATTTTTAACGAAAACCTACTTATGACCATTGCTTCAATCGGTGCATTTGCTGTCGGAGAATACAGTGAAGGCTGTATGGTAGTATTTCTCTTTACCATAGGCGAATATTTGCAGGGTCTTGCACTTGAAAAAAGCAGAAAGTCGATTAAAAATATGCTTGAAGCCAAGACGGAGGAGGTCAATATTTTAGTCGACGGCAAGGAGCAAACAGTTAAGCCGGACGAGGTTAAAGTCGGCGACTTAATGATTATCCGCCCCGGCGAAAAGCTTGATATTGACGGTATGATAAGCGAGGGTACGTCGCAATTTGATATGAAATCGCTCACGGGCGAAACAATTCCGATTACCAAAACAGTCGGCGACAGCGTGCTTGCAGGCTCGGTAAGCCTTGACGGCACGGTAACGGTTAAGGCTGAAAAGGAATATAAGGATTCGACAGTTTCAAGAATACTTGATATGCTTGAAAAATCGCAGGATAAAAAGAGCCACGCTCAAAAATTCATCACCCGATTTGCAAGAATTTATACCCCAATTGTATGCTTAATCGCCGTGCTTATTATGGTTGTGCCTCCCCTTTTCTTCGGCGGTCAATGGCACGAATGGCTTTACAGAGGTCTTTCGGCACTCGTTGTTTCCTGCCCTTGCGCACTTGTTATTTCAATTCCGTTAAGCTTTTTTGCGGGAATAGGCGCATGCTCTCGTGAGGGAATACTCGTCAAAGGCGGAAACCATCTTGAAGCACTTGCAAAAGCGGACACAGGTGTATTTGACAAAACAGGCACTCTCACAAACGGCAAATTTGAATTTGTAACCTGTGAACACAACCATTGCCATTGCAAGGATAACAAGCACAGAGAGCTTTTAAAAATTATTGCCGCTTGCGAAAGATATTCCACCCACCCTATTGCAAAAAGCATTAATGTTGCATTCGGTCACTATGCAGACGAATGTGAGGTTAAGGATTCAAAAACTTATGCAGGGCTCGGTGTTTCGGCAGTAGTTGACGGAGTTAAATACTTCGTCGGAAATGAAAAGCTTATGCGTGAACACTGCGATGATTTTAAGGAAACAAGCGTTATAGGAACGGCAATTTATTGTTGCAGTGAAAAAGGCTTTATGGGTGATATTGTATTTGCCGATATCATTAAGCAGGACAGCAAGGACGCACTTAAAAGCCTTAGAAAACTCGGAATTAAAGAAACAATTATGATGACGGGCGACAAGGAAGTAATTGCCAAAGACATCGCTAAAAAGGCTGATATTGACACGGTTTACTCCCGCCTTATGCCTGACGAAAAAACAAATATAGTAAGTGAGCTTCAAAAAAGCGGCAAAACCGTTGTTTACACAGGCGACGGAATTAACGACGCACCTGTTTTGTCGCAGGCTGACGTTGGTGTAGCTATGGGCGGTGCCGGCTCTGACATAGCAGTTGAAGCGGCAGATATGGTTATTATGGGCGACTCGCTTTCAAAGCTTGCAATCGGCAAAAAAGCCGCAAAGAAAACAATTCGTATAGTTTATGAAAATATCATTTTTGCAATAGCCGTAAAACTCTTAATCATTATCGGCTGTGCGATAGGTATATTTAACGAAAATGCAATGTGGCTTGCGGTATTCGGCGACGTAGGCGTTTGCCTTATTGCGATTGCAAATTCACTCAGAGCTTTAAGAGTAGGCAAAATCAAAAATGATAAATAAACTAAAACAACAAAAATAAATATCATAAATAAATGGGCTGTCTCACAAAAGTGAGACAGCCCATTTATTTAAAATCCGTTATTCTTTAAGAAATCATATATTCTCTTTGAATTGTTATTATCACGGTATTCAAAGTATTTAGGAGCGGCAAGGCGGTCCTTTTCATTTTCAACAAAACCGTTATTTGCGAAATATTCAACATCGTTTAACAGTGAATCCTCAGTAGTGGAACGGTTGCCGAAAAGGTCGTTTTCCATATTGATATATGAGCCGTGAGCCTGATTATACATACCATAGTCAAACTGATAGAAAAGCACAGGCTTGTCCATATAATAAACGTCCCAGCAAACGCTTGAATAGTCCGTAATAAGCATCGAGCAGCGCATCATAAGCTCATTAAGAGGGATTTTGCCAAAAGGAATATACGTTACCCTATTGCTGACAGCAGCCTTGAAATTATCAATATATCCTGCAAATTTAGGATGGATATAGAAAACAAGGCGAGTATTTGTATCTTTAAGAATTTGGTTAAGACGTGGACTTTGAAGAAGAGATGAATACTTCTTATAATAATCACTTACAAGGAATTGATTATCGCTGACTTCTTCAAGCCAAGAACGCCAAGTAGGCATAAGAAGAATAAACTTTTCCTTATTGCTTTGCTTATCCTCAAGAACGTCCCAACGTGCAAAGCCCGTGATAGGCGCAGTCTTTTCATTATAGCCAAGCTCGTTAATTGCAATTTCCTGCTCAACCCTGCCCGTTGTGACAAAGTATTCCATTGAGCTTGTACCCTTTTTGCCGAAAAGCTGGTGAACCTGCTTAAGAGCAGTTACACCGTGCTGGAGGAAGAGTTCCTTTTTCTTTCCTATTGCACGCTTAACAAGGCTCGGCTTAGTTCTCCAAGCGTAAAGATGAGATTTTGAGTCGCTCGAAATACAAATTGACATTGACATAATGTAAAGCATATGCTTAACACTCATAAAATCAATTACGTGCTTGTCGTATTTTTCAACATTTTTATATTCGTCTGAGCGCTTATCAATTACATAATAGATATTCTTTTTCTCTTTTTCATCAAGATTTTCCATACAATACTTGAAGAAATAATAGCCGTTATCCTGCGCCATTTTGCAGAATTTTTCATAAACAATCCAAATATTTTTACGGCTTAGGAAAAGACCTGAGAGAATATAAAGAATATATGCCAAAACTTCCTTGCGCTTAACCTCGGCAGTATCGTATTCGCTTCTTTCCCTAAAGCAGAAATTAATAATGCCTTTTTTGGTAAAATAAGGGAAAATTATATGCTTATCGTCAACATCACACTGAACATTTGAAAAATAAAGCTTTTGCTTAATCGCATAGCCGTTATAACCGAGCTTAACATATTGCTTTGCGCCGTATTTTTCAACTACGGCCCTTACGTCCCAGAATATTTCCTTAAGCGGCATATCACCCTTAAATTCGAGAGTTGCATTTACCCTTGTAAAGCCATCTTTCTTTTCGAGCTTACAATCAAACGGAATTTGAATATCCTCAATAACGCTCCTGTATTTAAGAACAAGACCGTCAAACTTGGCGTTTTGGTCGTTCGGAATATTGAACGCAAGTTCAAGGCGATTGCCATTAGTTTTAAGAGAAGTAAGCTTACATGGCGGATAAATTGCTTCAAGTGCATCATCCTTTTTGCCAAAATAAAGGGTGAACTCTCTTTTTTCATCATAAAACGGACTTGTCGCAAGTTCATAAGCAGTAGGCGTTAAATCATAAAGCTTGAGCATTTTTCTTGTACGCTCACTGTTAGCGTCAACAAGCTTTTTAAGGTCCGTATCAAAATAAGATTTCGGAAGAGTATACGTTGCAAAAAGCGGCTCGCAAAATCTTTTGGAAATATCGCCGTCTTTTGCCTTTTTAATTGACGGCATAACTATGCATTTTCTGCCCTTTTTCTTATCAAATGCAATAATACCGACATTATATCTTTGCTTATTGTAAACAACAAGCTTTTCAATAAGAATATCAAGCGGAATTTCAAAACTCTTTGTTTGCCTGTTTTCCTCAGTCAAGGGAAGTGTTTTTTGAATAATACGCTTATTATTTAAAACTGCTATTTGCTCAAATTCGTACCCCTTAGCATTAAGAGATACAGCAATTTTTTTGTTGCCGTTTGCAACATTTTTTGTATTTAGATGAACAATATCACGCTCGTCAACAAAGCAATTTTCATCAAATGCGCTGATATCTGTAATAAACTTAGGGTCAATGTTAAGATTAGGGAATGTACGCTGAATTTCTCTTTTATGAACAGCATCCTTAACTTTTTTAACGCCTAAATGGCACAGTATATCCTCAATATACGTCCTCGGAGTTGTCATTGTGATAACAACATATTTGAACATATCGTTGAAATTATCATAAAGCGCAGGGCCAACCTCACCCTTAAACCATTTCTTTTCAAAGCAAACAATTGTATCGTCTTTTGCAATTTTTGAAATTGAATTAAGATGAGCATATTCCTTAACAATTTCAGGGTGAATAACTTTGTACCTTTTTTCCTTATTAAAGGAATAGTCCTTAATTTCAAGGCTGTCACTCTCACCCGTAAACAAAAGGTCAAGAAGCCTTTGGCTTATATCCGGAGCGTCATACTTAAAGAACGTTTTGAAATATTCGGTATCGGTATACGAATCACTCATAAAGCTTTCATCACTAAGCACCCTTGCAAGCTCTTTTTCATCATAAATCTTACGGAAAGGAAGCGTTGCAACGTCCAAATACATTCCTCTGTCGTGCATATATTCATCATAATCATACATAAAGAGGATAATCGGCTTTTGAGTGATTGAATAATCGAAAAATACAGATGAATAGTCTGTAACAAGTGCGTCTGCGCAATTCAAAAAGCTATAGTTATCAACACCCTTTGGGAAAGGCTTGATATGCTTATAATTGCTAAGCGAAATTGAATCCTTCAAAATCGGATGGAAATTGACAAAGAAAACTTGGTCATCACTAAGCTTATTATCAATAACCTTAAATATTTCCTTAACCTTGCTTTCATACGAAGCGGTGTTGATATCGTGGTTGCTTGTGCCTCTCCAAGTCGGCATATAAGCATAAACAGTCTTTCCCGCTAAGCCAAGTTCTGCTTTAAGTGCCTCTCCCTCTTCTTTTTTAAAGAATATTTCATTTCTCGGATAACCGGCCATAACAACCTTGCCTGTATAAAGGTCGTTAAGGTTATAATCCTCCATCATAACATCACGGGTAAAATCGTTGGGAAAAGTTATATAGTCAGCCTGCAGGAAATTGTGCTGAACATTATACATTGACTCAATGCCGAGACGCATTTTTTTGCCGAGCGTTTTAAGCGGAGTGCCGTGCCAAGTTTGAATATAAACCTGCTCCGGCTTTTTAACAAAATAAACCGGAAATGAGCTGTTATTGATAAGATACTTTGCGCTTGCAAGAATTTTTGTATACTTAAATGTCGTTACATCAATAAGCTTAACGTCAAGCCCGATTTCTTTTATAAACTCGGCGTGCTTTTTCTTATTCTCCGTGCCGTAATATATTTTGTATTTTCCGGGGTAGGATTTAAGAATTTGGCGAACAAGCGCAAGGGTAGAGTCAGAAATATTTGAACCGTGAAACGACTCAACCAAAATTACATTATCCTTAACCTTGCAATGCTTATAAAACATACCGAAATAAAACTTTCTTTTCGGCGTTTTGGAAAACATACGAGAAATATATTTGAGTATTTTTTTTATAATTCTTTGTATTTTTTCAGATATACCCATTTTTACCTCCAAATGAAATCTATATTAAAAATATAAAATTACATACTTATTAATTTTAACATATTTTAAGCTTATTTGCAACAATACGCTGATTTTGTAATAAAATGCTTATGTCAATTTTATTTATATGTCAAAAAGTTAAGGAAATGTTTATTTTTAGTTATTGAAATGAGAGGGCAAAGTGATATAATTAAGTTAGGAAAATTTTACGTAAAATTTGAAAAAAGGAGTTATACCGATGAATAAAAATGAAATATTATCGTACGTTGACCACACCTTATTGGCGCAAGGCGCAACGTGGGAGGAAATAAAGCAAATTTGCATTGACGGCATAAAATACGGCTGTGCGAGCGTTTGTATTCCGCCGTCATTTGTCAAAGCAGCAAAGGCTTATACTGACAATAAAATAAAAATATGCACAGTTATAGGCTTTCCAAACGGATATAACACAACCGAAGTCAAATGCTTTGAAGCAAGCGATGCCGTTAAAAACGGCGCAGACGAAATTGATATGGTAATTAACATCGGTTTTTTAAAGGACAAAAAATATGATGAATTGCTAAATGAAATAAATGAGATTAAAAAAGCGTGTGACGGCAGGCTTTTAAAAGTGATTATTGAAACCTGTTTATTAAGCGACGACGAAAAAATCAAAATGTGCGAAATAGTTTCACAATCGGATGCGGATTTCATCAAAACATCAACGGGATTTTCCACATCAGGTGCAACCTTTGATGATATAAAGCTTATGAAAGAGCATATTAACGGCAAAAAAATAAAGGCGGCAGGCGGAATAAAATCATTTAGCGACGGTGAAAAGTTTATTTCATTAGGCGCTGACAGGCTCGGCACAAGCAGACTTGTTAAAATTATGAAAGAAGGATAACAATGCGTGGTTTTATAGTTGTACTTGACTCTTTTGGCGTAGGTGCTGCTCCCGACGCAACAGCTTTTGGGGACGAAGGCGCAAGCACTATAAAAACAATATCAAAATCCGTTTATTTTAACACACCGAATATGAAAAAAATGGGGCTTCTTGCTATTGACGGAGTTGGGCTTGACAGTTCAAAAAAGCACAACGCATCATACGGCAGGCTTAGAGAACTTTCAATCGGCAAAGACACCACAACAGGTCATTGGGAAATGGCAGGTATAGTTTCAAAAAAGGCTTTGCCTACATTTCCAAACGGCTTTCCGAGTGAGGTTATTGATGAATTTGAAAAGCAATGCGGAAGAAAAGTTATTGTAAACAAGCCGTATTCCGGCACTCAGGTAATCAAAGATTACGGCGACGAGCATATCAAAACAGGCGCTTTAATTGTTTACACCTCGGCTGACAGTGTATTTCAAATTGCGGCTTGCGAGGATATAGTAAGCGATGAGGAATTATATAATTATTGCAAAATCGCAAGAAAAATACTCGTTGGCAAATACGCAGTAGGCAGAGTTATTGCACGGCCGTTTATCAAGGATGAAAACGGCAATTTTATCAGAACTGTGAGGCGTCATGATTTTTCACTCGAACCACCCGGCGACACGTTGCTTGACGTACTGAAAAGGCACGGCAAGGATACCATTGCAGTGGGCAAGATTTACGACATTTTTGCGCACAGAGGAATGAGCGAGCATTATTTCACAACGGGGAATACGCAAGGCATTGCAAAAACACTTGAAATTTCAAAAAGAGATTTCAACGGTCTTTGCTATACAAATCTTGTTGACTGCGATATGCTTTACGGCCACAGAAGAGATATTGACGGCTACGCAAGAGCCATAAGCGAATTTGACGAATGCTTACCTGAGCTTTGCGCAAATCTTAATGATGATGACTTTTTAATGATTACGGCAGACCACGGCTGTGACCCCGGATATAAAGGAACGGACCACACAAGGGAATATGTGCCGCTTATCATATATTCAAAATCGCTCAAAAACATAAATTTAAAAACCGTTGACGGCTTCGGCGTTGTTTGCAACACGGCACTTTCGCTTTTCGGCATTAACGAACAGCTTGAAGGCGAAAATGTAATAGATTTAATAAAGTAAAAGGGTAAGAATATGGAAAACAGAGAATTAATGTATCTTGCAGAAAATGCAAAGCAAAAAAGCTATTCCCCTTATTCAAAATTTAAGGTCGGTGCGGCTCTTTTAACCAAAGACGGCAAAATATATGTAGGTACAAATATTGAAAATTCATCATACCCATTAACTGTATGCGCCGAGAGAGTGGCTTTTTTCAAAGCAATAAGCGAGGGCGAAAAGGAATTTGAAAAAATCGCAATTTCAGGTTCAAGCGATGACTTTTGCTTTCCCTGCGGTGCTTGCAGGCAGGTTATGAGCGAATTTTGCGGCAAGGATTTTGTGATTATATTAGAAAATGGGAAAGAAATTAAGAGTTTCACTTTAGGCGAGCTTCTCCCCTATTCATTCAAATTAGACAAATAAAGAAGGCGTTACATTATGCGAATGGCAGATATTATTGAGCATAAAAAGCAAGGCTTGGCGCTTACAAAAGAGGAAATTGATTTTTTTGTAAAAGAATATACAAACGGCGATATCCCCGATTATCAGGCATCGGCTCTTGCAATGGCAATATATTTTAACAAAATGACAAATGAGGAAACTGCCGCACTTACACTTGCAATGGCGAAAAGCGGCGATATGCTTGATTTAAGCGAATTTAAAAACTCGACTGTTGACAAACATTCCTCCGGCGGAGTGGGCGACAAAACCACTCTTGTTGTTGCGCCGATTGCGGCAGCGGCAGGCTGTACTGTTGCAAAAATGAGCGGCAGAGGCTTAGGCTTTACGGGCGGCACGATTGATAAACTTGAGGCTATCCCCGGTTTTTGCACCGCTATGAGTCCTGAAAATTTCAAAAAACAGGCAAGGGATATAGGCTTAGTCGTTGCAGGTCAAACAGGCAATATGGCGCCGTGTGACAAAAAATTATACGCTTTGAGGGACGTTACCGCCACGGTTGACTGTATGCCGCTGATTGCATCGTCAATTATGAGCAAAAAGCTTGCCGCAGGGGCTAAAAATATAGTTCTCGACGTTAAATGCGGCGAAGGTGCGTTTATGAAAGATATTCAAAATGCAACGCTCCTTGCAGAAGAAATGGTAAGCATAGGCAGGCATTGCGACAGAAATGTAAAAGCGCTTATCACCGATATGAGTTCACCTTTAGGCTATGCAGTCGGCAACAGCTTAGAAGTGGCGGAAGCGGTAAAAATACTTAAAGGCGAAAATATTTTGCATTTAACCGAGCTTTGCATAGCACTTGCTGCAAATATGATCAGTCTTACAAAAAAAATTGATTTAAAAGAGGCTGAAATCATTGCAAAAAAAATGATTAATTCAGGCAAGGCGCTTGACAAGTTTAAGCAAATGGTCAAATCTCAGGGCGGTGACGTGGGCTATATTGAAGATGAAAATAAATTCGGATTTGATAAATATAAAGCTGAAATTAAGGCGGAAAAGCAAGGCTATATTTCAAAAATCGACGCTCAAAAAATCGGCAATGTTTGTGTTATCTTAGGCGCAGGCAGGAATGTGAAAACGGACAATATCGACCCATTGGCAGGAATACTTTTCAAGTGTCAAAAAGGTGATTACATAAACAAAAACGATACTGTTATGACACTTTATTCGAATGATGAAAAAAAGCTGAAAAATGCAACGTCGCTTATATTAAATTCATTTGAGATAAGCGATATTAAGCCAAATGACAGCAATATAATTTTAAAACAGTTTTAGAAAAAGGGGGTAAATTTATGAAACTGTATTTTGTAGGCGCAGCGCACGAGGTGACGGGTTCTTGCACCATTCTTTATGCCTGCGGCAAAAAAATAATGATAGACTGCGGTATGGAGCAGGGTGAAAACGTTTACGAAAATGTTGAACTTCCCGTATCGCCGAATGATATTGACGCTATGCTTTTAACCCATGCTCATATTGACCACTCAGGTCATATTCCTTATGTGTCGGCTAACGGCTTTTCTGCGCCGATTTATACAACAAGTGCGACTGACAGGCTTTGCAGAATTATGCTTATGGACTCGGCGCACATTCAGGAATTTGAGGCGGAATGGAAGAACAAAAAAAACAAGCGAAGCGGTAAAGAGCCGATTGAACCGCTTTATACCACGCAAGACGTACAAAATGCGCTTAAATATTTTACTCCGTGCGAATATGACGAGAGCTACCAAATTTTTGACGGAATAGAAATTAAATTTATTGATGCAGGTCATCTTTTGGGCAGTGCGTCAATAGAAATTAAAGTGACAGAAAACGGAATTACAAAAACCATTCTTTTTTCCGGAGATATAGGAAATATCAACCGACCGCTCATAAAAAATCCTCAAAAACCGCCCGTAGAAAAGGCAGATTACGTCATTATCGAGTCAACCTACGGCAACAGGCTTCACGGCGACAGACCCGATTATGTTTTGCAGCTTACAGGAATTATTCAATCCACCCTTGACCGTGGCGGAAACGTTGTTATTCCTTCATTTGCAGTCGGCAGAACACAGGAGCTTCTTTATTTAATAAGAATAATCAAAGAAAAGGGGCTTATTAAAAATCATGCAAACTTCCCTGTTTGGGTGGACAGTCCGCTGGCTGTTGAGGCAACGGAAATTTATGACGATAAAAATTTAAGAAGATATTTTGACGCCGACACGCTTGAACTTATCAACAACGGCATTAATCCTATTAAATTTGACAATCTTAAGCTTGCCGTAACAAGCGACGAATCAAGAATGATAAACGACGACCCGACGCCGAAAATTATCCTATCTGCAAGCGGAATGTGCGAAGCAGGACGAATCAGGCACCATTTAAAGCATAATTTATGGCGAGAGGAATGTACTGTTTTATTCGTAGGATATCAAGCCGAAGGAACACTTGGCAGAAAGATTATTGAAGGTGCCAATAAGGTTAATCTTTTCGGCGAAGAAGTGCAAATCAACGCAAATATTGAAAAAATGCAGGGCATAAGCGGCCACGCAGACAAAAATATGCTCCTTTCCTGGCTTGCAAGCATACCGCAAAAGCCAAAGGTTGTTTTTGTAAATCACGGTCACGATACCGTTTGCGACGAATTTGCGAAATCGATTGAAAACGAGCTTGAAATATCGGCTCTTGCACCTTACTCCGGCGATGGCTTTGAGCTTGGCGACGTTGTAAGGCAGGTTGATATCGGGCCTCGCAAGCTTTATGACAAAAAGCTGCATAAAATTGAGCGCAATAATACAGTTTATGACAGGCTTTACCTTGCAGGTCAAAATCTTATGTCTGTTATTGAAGCTTCGAGGGGATGCCCTAACAAGGAATTGGGCAAGCTGACTGACCAAATTACAGCCCTAATCGAAAAATATAAACAAGACTGACGGTGAAACTATGGTAATATATACAAGCAAAATAAACGAAAAACTAAAAAACACAGATGATTTTTTACTGTCGAGCGAAAATAAAATATTAAACCAAATAGACGAATGTGCAAAAAGAATTTTACCGCTTCAAGACACAAGACCTATAATTTTAATATCCGGCCCGTCAGGAAGCAGCAAAACAACAACGGCAATTAAGCTTGCAAAGGCATTGAGAAAAAACGGTGCCGATGTTTGCTACATATCTATGGATAAATATTTTAAAAACTTTACCGATGAAGAGCGTGCGCTTAAAAAGCTAAATAAAATTGACCTTGAAGCGCCTGACAGAGTAGACGCTGAATATCTAAACAAAGATATTGATACGCTTTTAAACGGCGGCGAAATTTATTTGCCTAATTATGATTTTTTAACGAATACAAGAACTCTGAGCAACACAAAGCTTTCAAGAAACGGCGGATTCGTTATAATTGAGGGAATACACGCTCTCAACCCTGTTATTATGGGCGAAAACGATGATGTAACAAACAGAATTTACGTAAGCGTAAGAACAAGGGTTATAGATTCAAACGGTGATAAACTGCATCCGTGCAAAATCAGGCTTTGCCGCAGAATGATTAGGGATAAGCTTTACAGAGGGCGCACCTATGAAGAAACTATACGTCTTTTCCCAAAAGTTCAACGAGGCGAAAACCAATTTATTATGCCGTATAAAAACAGGTCGCATTTCAACATAGATACATTTATTGAATACGAACCTTGCGTGTATAGAAATTATCTTTATGATGATTTAAGCGCTCTTTCGCAAAAATTCTGTGATATTAAAGACATTGTTAATGCACTTGATGAGGTAGAGCCGCTTGACGATAAAATGATACCAAGCGACGCATTTGAGCGTGAATTTATCGGTAACAGCTCCCTTTCCTACTAATTTTACTTTAAGTTCACAAATGCCCCTTTCAAATATGATACGATATCATAAGAAAGGGGCATTTTTATGAAAAACAAAATCATCAGGATACTGTTATCTGTTCTTTTTGTAATAATATTTTTGCTTTATATAGGGCCTGTTATCACCGTAGGCGAATACAATTTAGGCATAATCGCAGGCTTGGGCTTTGATTTTATACTGCTGATTTATATTATATTTTTCAATAAAATCAATTTGCTTATAAAAAGTATAAATAAGAAAAAAGTCGGCAAAATCGCACTGAAAATAATATCTTTTGTTCTTTTTATATGCATAATTATCGGCGGCACCACATTTCATAATATCTTGTCCCGTAGCTTTAAAAGCGAAGAAAAAAGTGACGTTGCGATAGTTTTAGGCTGCGTTGTAAACGGTGATAAACCCGGAATATTTTTAAAAGGCAGAATTAATGCCGCTTATAAATATCTTAATGAAAACCCAAATGCAATTGCAGTTTTAAGCGGTGGGCAGGGAAACGGCGAAAACATCAGCGAAGCGAAGTGTATGTTTAATTGCCTTACCGAAATGGGAATAGACAAAAGCAGACTTTTGATTGAAGATAAATCAACCTCAACAAGAGAAAACTTTAAATATTCAAAAGAAATTATTGAAAAAAACGGAATAAAATCAAAGAAAATCACAATTATTACTAATGATTTTCACGAATGCAGAGCAAGTGAGTTTGCAAAGCAAAACGGCTTTAAGCCGCTTAGATATCCGAGCAAAACCCCTTGGAACGGATATATGCCGTTTGCCACAAGAGAAATTTTTGCAATTATATATCAAATATATTTGGCAAGATAAAGAAAAAGACGTTAGAGAAACTAAAACTCTAACGTCTCAGACTGTCGATAAAGTGGCTAAACCGTGCCGTGCTATAAAACGAAATTCATTCAAACACGGAATTTCTTTCGACTTATCGTAGGGCAAGGGAGATTCCCCTTACAGGGGAAATGTCACGAAGTGACAAAAGGGTTTGCCGAATCGCAGATTTGCTCTTGCCGAAATAAAATCAAAAACCACATTGATAGAAAAGTGGCTTGAACGTAGTGTTCAAGCCACTTTTGGCGCTTTCCGTTTTTTGCGAGTGGGCAGTACCCACGTACAGCTCCACTCACAAGAAAACGAAATTTATCTCACTTTCTCGAAGTCTTACAGCGTGTAGAAATTTGTAATTGGACTTTTTCTACACGCTGAAACGGACAGTTCGTTGCGAACTGCCCGTTTTTTATTATATTTGTTAAATTATTTCACTGAAAATCTAAATTCCGTTGTTGTCTTAAATTCCTCGTTTGGCTCAACAAACTTAAACGGGAAATTGGAATGATTAACAGAATCAGGATAGAACTGAGTTTCAAGTGCAACGCCACGGCGGAAAGTCACTTTGGAATTGCCCTTTCCCGGATTGCCGTCCTTTGCAAGCCAGCCGCCGCAATAAACCTGAATTCCGACAAGGTCGGTATAAACCTGCATCTGCCTGCCCGATGCTTCATCATAAAGCACAGCCGCCTGCGTAAGTTCGCCGATTTTTTTATCATAAAGGCAGTAGTTATTATCATAGCCTATGCCCTCAATAATTGCCCTGAAAGGCTCATCAATTTTATCGCCGATTTTATGCAAGGTTCTGAAATCCATCATAGTGCCCTCAACCAAACCAAGCTCGCCGGTGGGAAGCTGGGTATCGTCGGTTTCGGTAAATTTATCGGCATTAACCTGCAAATATTCGTCTTCAACAGTTTTTGAACTGTCTGCTGAAAGATTGAAATATGCGTGATTTGTCGGATTTGTGACCGTCTTTTTATCAGATAAAACAAAATATTCGATTTTGAGAGTATTGCTGTCGTCGAATGTATATTTAACGTTCATTGTGAAGTTGCCGGGAAATCCGTCCTGCATATCGGGTGAGAAGAAAGAAAATACAACAAAATCGTTGCCTGTTTCCTTAACCTCCCAGATATTAAAACTGAAACGACCGCCACCGTGAAGAGTCCAAGTGCCTTGATTTTTAGGAGTGTTATACTCCACACCGTCCATAGAAAACTTTGCGTCACGTATTCTGTTAGCATATCTGCCGACTACAAGCCCCTGATATCCGAGGTCGGGATTAAGATAATTATTAACATCGTCAAAGCCCAAAACAACATCGCCGAGCTTGCCGTTTCTGTCAGGTACATTAATAGAATGAATACCTGCACCGAGAGTCATAAGCTCAACAAATGCGCCGTTTTTATTAGTGATTTTATAAATATCAACATCGCCCTTGCCGTCAAGCTTTCCAAAAAATCTTTTTTCAATACTCATAATTTTACCTCTCTTTACTTTTTCTTATCCTTTATACAAAGACCTTAAAAGCGTAATTTCTTTAGCATAGCCGTCAATATCATTCGGCGTTTCAAGATAAAACGGAAGGTTTTTAAGGCTTGGATGATTGATAATTCTTTCCATAGCATCCTTGCCGATATAGCCCTCGCCGATTTTCTCGTGCCTGTCCTTATGGGCACCAAGCGGATTTTTAGAATCATTGAGATGTATTGCCTTGAGCCTGTCAAGACCGATTACCTTATCAAATTCTTCTAAAACACCGTCAAGATTATTAACTACGTCATAGCCGGCATCATTAACATGGCACGTATCAAGGCAAACGCCGACTTTATCATTAAGCTCCACCTTATCAATAATTGCACGAAGTTCCTCAAAGCTTCTGCCAATCTCCGTACCCTTGCCTGCCATGGTTTCAAGCAAAACAGTGGTAGTCATTTCAGGAAAAAGCACCTTATTAAGCGCCTCGGCTATAAGGTCAATTCCGACTTCTGCGCCCTGACCCGTATGAGAACCCGGATGGAAATTATAAAGCTGATGAGGAGTATATTCCATTCTTTTTAAGTCATCTAAAAATGTGTTTCTTGCAAACTCCCTTGTTTCAGGCTTAGCCGAACAAAGGTTAAGCGTATAAGGCGCATGAGCCAAAATTACGGAAAAATCATTTTCTTCCATAAGTTTTAAAAACTCATTCACATCATTTTCGTCAATAGCCTTTGCACTTCCACCCCTCGGATTGCGTGTAAAAAATTGAAAAGTGTTAGCGCCTATTTCCACAGCCTGCTTAAGCATCGCCGTATATCCCTTAGAAGCACTCAAATGTGCACCGATAGTCAACATAAGATTACCTACTTTTTATTATTTTCTTTCTTAATATCTTCTTCAGCCTTGCCGGACATAATATATTCAAGCAAATCGGCAACGCAGCCCTTGTTGCAATGGCAAGCCTCAAATTTACAAATATTGTGTATAGGTGCAGGAGCTTGACCTGCACAGGCGGGAAGCCCGACTGTTTTGAGCATATCCCAGTCATTATAATAATCCCCGATTGCCGCAACATGACTTTTATCTATGCCGAGCATATCTGCAAGTTTCATAATGCCAACACCCTTATGAGTGCCTTTTTGAAGCATCTCAATCGTGCAAACAGATGAGGACATAAAGTTAGCGTCGGGATTTTCGTTTTTGTCAATAAATTTTTGCAGTGACTTAATCGTAAACGGATTTGACCAAAAAATAACCTTCATCCAGCCCTCTTTCGGTACATCGTCAATAGATTTAACCACTTCAAAATGAGCCTTGTCCAAATGCATTGTTGCACTTGCAAAAAGTCCGTTTTTAACAATATAAACATAATCGTCAAAATAAATTCCTATATCAACACTTTTAAAAAGCTTGTTATATTCTTTTTCAACAAGCTTTACAAAGTCACGTCCTTTTTCTCCGATTGTGCTTCGCCAAAGCATTTTCTTTTCCTTATAATCATAAAGCCCTGCACCGTTTAAAACAACGGCAGGCTGATTAGGCGTTATTCTGTTATAATTTCTTTCAAGGCTTGACTGAAGCCTACCTGAAGCGAGAGTGAAATTACCGCCCAAATCAGTGAATTTTTTTATTGCATCATAATTTCTTTTTGGCAGCTTGCGGATTTTATTATTAAGCGTACCGTCGATATCCGATACCACAAGCCAATTTTCAAAAGTTTTTTCCATCCTAAATCCTCACGGTGTTATTGTTTTCTTTCAAGCTCTGCCAAAAAATCAGTAAAATAATCAGGCAAAGGTGAAGTAAAGTGCAAATATTCATTCGTTCTCGGATGAACAAAGCCAATCTCGCCTGCGTGAAGGCACTGACCTGAAAGCTTGGTGATAACCTTTTTAGGCCCGTAAACGCTGTCGCCTGCAAGCGGATGACCGAGATAAGCCATATGAACTCTTATTTGATGGGTTCTTCCCGTTTCAAGTATGCACTTTATATGAGTAAAATTACCGAAACGCTTCAAAACTTCATAATGAGTGATTGCGTTTCTTGAATTTTTGTAAACTACAGCCATACGCTTTCTATCCTTAGGACTTCTGCCGATAGGCTCGTTTACCGTTCCCTTATCCTCTTTAATATTTCCGTATACAACTGCCTGATATGCACGATAAAAGGAATGTTCTTTAATCTGTTTTGCAAGATGCAAATGGGAAAAATCGTTTTTTGCTACTATTAAAAGCCCCGAAGTATCCTTATCAATTCTATGAACTATTCCGGGACGTATTACACCGTTAATACCGCTTAAGCTGTTGCCGCAATGATATAAAAGTGCATTAACAAGCGTGCCCTCATAATTACCAGGAGCGGGGTGAACAACCATTCCCTTAGGCTTATTAACAACTAAAAGGTCGACGTCCTCATACACTATATCAAGCGGTATATTTTCAGCCTTTGTTTCAAGCACACGAGGCTTTGGCACATTCACGCTAATTTCATCGCCTGCCTTGCATTTATAGCTTTTTTGAGCGACTTTATCAAACACGAACACATTGCCGTTTTCGATAAGCTTTGATATCATACTTCTTGTTAAAAAATCGATATTTTCAGCCAAAAACTTATCTATCCTGACGCCTGAAAATTCATTTGAAACAGATAAATCAATTTTTTGGCTCATCCTTGTTCTCCTTTTTAAATATATCAAAAACAAGGTAAGCCATAAGACTTATCGTTCCCAATGTTACTGCGCAATCCGCTATATTAAACACTGCAAAATTAACAAAGGTCGGATTAATAAAATCAATTACGTAGCCAAGATAAATTCTGTCTATCAAATTGCCTATTGCACCCGACACTATAACTCCGAGCGACCAAAAAAGCCAAAGGTTGTTTTGCCCCTTGCCCTTATACATATATAATATGCAAAACAGAAGAACAACAGCGGTGAGTGCTACAAAAAACCAACGTCCCCCGTCAAACATAGAAAAAGCGACTCCTGTATTTTGAGCATAAACGAACTCAACTACACCTTTAATAAACGGCTTTGCGCCTTTACCGTAAAGACAGGCTTTTGCAAAATATTTAGTTATTTGATCAATGGCAACAATTATCACAATCATAACCGTACACCATATTTTTTTATTTTTTAACTTCACAAAACCTCTCCGTTTTATAGCAAATCAGGCACACATCATTTTTGGTGTGTGCCTATTAAAAATATTTATAATGAAAGTTCCTTCATTACTTGCGAACAATGAGCGCAAAGAGTTGGATGGTTTGCATCCTGACCTACTGTATATGAGAACTTCCAGCAACGTTCGCACTTTTCACCGTCAGCCTTAGAAACTGTTATGCTCAAGCCCTCAACATCGCCTTTAACCTCGCCCTCGCCTTTTTCAACGCTTACGCCGGAGGTAATAAAGATTTCAGGAAGCTGAGCTTCAACACTCTTCAAGAAGTCATAAAGCTCACCGTCTGCATAAAGAGAAACCTTAGCCTCAAGTGGCTTGCCGATAATCTTTTCGTTTCTTGCAAGTTCAAGTGCCTTTTGAACGTCAAATCTTACTGCATGAATTCTGTCCCACTTAGCAATGAAATCACTGTCTGCCTCTATAAAATCAGGCTGAGGAATTTCATTAAAGAGCGGCGATTCACCGTTTCTGCTCTTATCATGAGGCATTGACTGCCAAATTTCATCAGCAGTAAATGCAAGAATCGGAGTAAGAACAAGAGTAAGAGCATCAAGCACCTTATAAAGAACTGTTTGTGCTGCACGTCTTGTCTTGCTCTGCGGAGCAGATGTATAAAGTCTATCCTTAAGAACATCAAAGTAGAAGTTACTCATTTCAACTACGCAGAAATTATGGAGCGAATGAGCTGCTGTATGATAATCATAAACCTCAAATGCATCTCTTGCAATCTTAATAACCTCGTCAAGCTTCATAAGAGCATACTTATCAAGTTCCTCAAGCTCATCATTTGAAACCATATCTTTATCCGGGTCAAAATCATAGAGGTTTGAAAGGCAATATCTTGCCGTATTACGAAGCTTACGGTAGTTATCTGAAATCTGTTTCAAGATTTCAGGGCTGATACGGATATCTGCATGATAATCGGCACTTGCAACCCAAAGGCGAAGAATATCTGCGCCGTATTTGCTGATAATTTCCTGTGGAGCAATACCGTTACCGAGTGACTTAGACATTTTTTTGCCTTCGCCGTCAACAGTCCAGCCATGAGTAATAATTTGCTTATACGGAGCGCCGTGGCCGCCTGCAACAGAAGTAAGAAGTGATGATTGGAACCAACCTCTGTATTGGTCAGCACCCTCAAGATATACGTCAGCAGGAACTTTGAGGTATTTTCTCCTTGCGCAAACTGCAGCGTGAGAAGAACCTGAATCGAACCAAACATCCATAATATCCTTTTCTTTATCAAATCCCTTAGCACTGCCGCAATGAGGACATTTGAAGCCTTCAGGAAGGAAATATTCTGTATCGTGAGCAAACCAAGCATCACTGCCTTCTTCGCCGAAAATCTTTGAAACCTTCATCATAATATCGTTATCAATGATTTCCTTGCCGCAATCTTGGCAATATACAACAGGGATTGGAACGCCCCATTTTCTCTGACGTGAAATACACCAGTCAGCACGTTCCTTAACCATTGACTGCAAACGGTCCTTACCCCATTCAGGGAACCATTTAACGTCCTCTGCAGCCTTAACAGCGTCATCCTTAAAATCATCAACAGAGCAGAACCACTGGCTTGTAGCTCTGAAAATAACAGGCTTATGACATCTCCAGCAATGCGGATATTGGTGTTCGATTTTCTTAAGTGCAAAAAGAGCACCGATTTTTTCAAGATGAAGTGCAATAGGCTTGTTAGCCTCTTCGGTTGTTAAACCTGCAAACATACCTGCTTCCTCAGTGAGCCTGCCCTTAGCGTCAACAGGAACAATAATAGGAATTTCAGGATAATTTTTACAAACTACAAAGTCCTCAATACCGTGACCCGGTGCAGTGTGAACGCAACCCGTACCGCTTTCAAGAGTAACGTGGTCGCCGACAATAACAAGAGATGTGCGGTCAATAAACGGATGCTGGGTTTTCATATATTCAAGCTCTGAGCCTTTAATAACGCCGAGAGTTTCATAATCGCTTACGCCCTTTGCCTCCATAGCAGATGCGGCAAGGTCGGTAGCCATTACATAATATTCGTCACCGGACTTAATAAGTGAATATTCAAAATCAGGGCCTACGCAAATTGCAACGTTAGCAGGAAGAGTCCAAGTTGTTGTTGTCCAAATTACAAAATATGTTTTGCTCAAATCAGCGCCCATAGCAGTAAGCTTGCCAAGGTCATCGGTTACATTAAACTTAACATAGATTGAATGACAAGGGTCCTCGGCATATTCAATTTCAGCCTCTGCAAGAGCGGTATTACAATCAGGGCACCAATAAACCGGCTTTAATCCCTTGTAAATATAGCCCTTGTTTGCCATTGTTGCAAACACTTTGATTTGTTCTTCTTCAAATTCCTTTTTAAGGGTAATATAAGGATTATCCCATTCACCGATAACACCAAGGCGCTTAAAAGATTCTCTTTGAATATCAACAAAACCAAGTGCAGTATCACGGCAAATCTTGCGAAGTTCAAGGTCTGAAATATTAGTTTCTGCACTGATGCCTGCTTTCTTTCTTGCGGCAAGCTCAGTCGGAAGACCGTGAGTATCCCAACCCGGAACGTAAGGTGACTTAAAGCCTGTCATATTCTTATATCTGACAATAAAGTCCTTAAGTGTTTTATTAAGAGCATGGCCGATATGGATATCGCCGTTAGCATACGGAGGGCCGTCGTGCAAAACGAAAAGCGGCTTTCCGTCATTATGTTCCATAAGCTTCTTGTATTGGTCATTTGCTTCCCAGCGTGCCAAAAATTCAGGCTCTCTTTTAGGCAAGCCCGCACGCATAGGAAAATCGGTTTTTGGTAAATTTAATGTTTGATTATAATCCATTATTTTAACTCCTTGATAGGTTTATTTTTTCTTTTTAAAAAATCCTTTAAATTTTTTATTATCCTCTTCGTCCTCATCGTCATCATCTTCGGGAATAAGAGAAATTGTTTCGTCTGTATTGTGAGGGTCCTCACGGTTTACGTGAAAGTAATTTTCAAAAGGCTGTGGCTTTTCCTCAATCTCCGGCTCGTCATTGATTTCAGGAATAGCGCTTGCTTCTTCAATCGGAGTAATTTCATCGCTTGAAAATGCGTCAACAGCAGCTTTAGCCTCTTCCTCAGAGAAAGCCTCCGGCTCTTCGAAATGTTCATCCTCAATCTCATCAAGAGTGCCGATTGACTTTTTATCTCCGCTCTCTATTTCCTCAATAATTTCGTCAACAGCATCATTCTCGATGTCTTTTGCAGTTTCTTTGGCAGTTTCTTCTGCACTTTCATTTTCCTCTACGGCTTCAGGTTCATTTTTATCGTCGTCTTGAGCTGATTCTTGAATGTTTTCAGCAGGAACTTCAGAAGTTTCTTCAGCCTCATCTGTTTCTTTTTCGATTTTTTCATCTGCTGCCTTTTCCTCCTCAATCTCGACCGTCTTGGCCTCTTCAATCACCTTGTCGACATCATCAGCCTTTGAAAGCTCGTCAATGGAAGAATATATATCGTTTAATTCATTTTCAATGTTTTCCTCGTCTGCCTGAGCTTTGGCAATATCCACATTTTCATTCATATTTTTAATAGCTTCAAGCTGCTTTTCATAAAGAGAAATGAGGTTCTCCTTAAATGACTTAGACTGAGCATTAAGCTTTTCAACAAGTTCCTTTTGGCTTTCCTTTTCAGCATTAGTCTTGATGATAAGTTCATGAGAAAGCGATTTGGCTTTTTCAAGAACTTCACGAGCCACAACCTTCGCTCCTGCAACAGCGTCGATTGCTTTCTTTTCAGCCTCGTCAACAATTTCGCCTGCTGCCTTTTCCTTTTCATTGGTGAGGTTAGCAACATAATCCCTTGCACTTGAAATAATCTTATCTGCCTTTTCCTTAGCGTCAACAACAGTCTTTTGCGCTGTCTTTGCACTTTCTTCAAGCGACTGAGCTGCCTTTTGCTTTGTGTCATTCATAAGCTTATCGGCTGTCTTTTGAGCGGCAATAAGTGCATTTTTAATAGTGTCCTCGTCCGCTCTGTATTCCTCTATTCTGTTTGCAAGGATTTCCATTTTGCGATAAAGCTCTTTATTCTCAGCATATACAGCCTCGTAAGACTCTATAATTTCAAGTAAAAGCTCATTAACCTCATTTCTGTCATATCCGCCGCCGTCAACGGTAGATATCTTCTTTTGACGAATTTGACTTGGTGTAATCATTATATTCTTCCTCCAAAATTGTATTTAATTTCATCACTTACATAAACATACCGTTATTTTCAAGCTCATCTATTAAATCGCCCATAACATCAACATTATAAGGGGTAATAATATATGTGCTGTTTGCAACACGCTTAATTTGACCGTCGCTTGCATAAGCCGCACCGCTTAAAAAATCGAGAAGCCTGCGTGCAACATCACGGTTTGTGCTTTCAAGATTTAAAACAATAGTTCTCTTTTCATTAAGGTTGTCGGCAATTGTTGCCGCCTCCTCAAATCTTTCAGGTTTAACAAGAACCACCTGAAGTTGGGTAGTTGTATGAATATTAACAACTTTATCGCTGTCATGCCTTTTTATTCGTGGGCGCTCGGAAAAACGTTCCTCTCTATCCGAGCTGTCACGTCTGGAAAATCTATCTCTCGCAGGAGGAGCAATTCCTATTGACTTGTCTTTTTTATCATCCTCATAAAAATCATCGTATTCATCATCGTCACTTTCGGTAACGATTTCTTTAATCTTATCAAAAAAGCTCATATTCTTCTCTCTCCCTTTAAAAATATTTTCTTGCGCCGAAAATGGCAGAGCCTACTCTTACAATATTAGAACCGTTTTTAACGGCAGCTTCATAATCGTGGCTCATACCCATTGATAAAATATCCATATCTACATTATTAATCTTTTTATTCTTAATGTCAATGAAAGTTTGATACATTGACTCAAAATACTTTGAAACCTCTGCCTCACCGTCACATATCGGCGGAATAGTCATAAGACCTTTTATCTTAATATTCTCCATTTCGGAAACCTCGGCTATTAAATCGTTAAGCCCTTCAAGGAAAATTCCGCTTTTTGACTCTTCTTTGCCGACGTTTACTTCAAGCAAAATATTTGTTGTAATTTCCTTCTTTGAAGAAATTTTGCTGATTTCCTTTGCAAGATGAACGCTGTCAACAGATTCAATCATATCAACCTCGCCGACAATCTGCTTAACCTTATTAGTTTGCAAATGACCGATAAGGTGCTTTTCAACCCCGTTCAAATGAAGTTCGTCCTTTTTACCTAAAAATTCTTGAACTCTGTTTTCACCTATAAGGTCTGCACCCAAGTCGAGAACCTTATTAATATAAAAGCTTTCAACTGTTTTGGTAACAGCCATAAGTCTTACATCAACGGGATTTCTGCCGGCTTTGATTGCGGTTTCCTTAACATCAGACAAAACCTTTTTATAATTATCCTGCACCGACTGTATTCTTGCCTCATCAGGTATAAACTTTTCCATCATGTAAATCCTTTCCTTGCGTAATTATTTGGTCATATAAACGAATTGAATTTTCATCCTCAGGAGTGTATTCAAACACAACATAATCCTTGGTTGAATAAATAACCTTGCCTGTTCTGCTTTCAACCTGGTTTGCAACAAGGGCATAAACTGTTTTTTCACCCTTGTCATTAATATGTATCGCCGAGGAAGGCACCTTAAATCCGGTGTATTCGTTAAATCTGATTTCTATATTTTCAAGCCGCATTGATGCAAGCTCACTGTCCATCTCGCTTGAACGAAGAATAAGCACGGCCTCCTTAACCCCAAGGTCAAGCGTTGCACCGCTGACAACCTCACATTCAATAACCTTATCGCTGTCCTTAAGCGCAACATTCAATATATCGCCGTTTTCAATCCCTTTAACCTCGTCTGCGCTTACCTTGCAGGCAAAATACCATTCATAATCGGTAATCAACTTGCCGAGACTGTCTGTTTTTTTCGCTTTCTTAGCCTGAGCAATATATTTATCAAGCGTATTAACGTCAAGCTTGTCTATATTTTTATAATCAAAAGCCGTTTCGCATCCGTCACTGTATGATGAAAAAATGCCCGACTCCTTAGTGCTTACATACCCTGTTGGCTTGCACGACTCAAGATTGATTGCATTAAGCTTTTGCTCAAGGCCTTGCTTAACCGTGCTGAAATCAATATCCTCGCCGATTATCATTTGGCGCCTTGTCAGCTTATCGTTAAGGTCAAGCGCCGCAGACTGAACAGCCGAAAAGTTATTACTTGAAGAAGAACGAATATAATCGTTTACGTCATTTATGACATCGCTGTCTATCTGCTCAACGTCAGTCGCCGTACCTGCCGACTTGCTTTCCAAATTTATATAATAATCCAACCGGCTTTGCAAATCAAGAGCACTTGAATAGCTTTTTGCATTATCGCTGTTTGAAAAAACCATAGCGATATTTCCGCCGACCTTTACCTTTTCCCCGTCATTAACACACGCAACGGTCACACCGCTTGAATTTCCCTCAACCGTGTGTTCATCACGAATAACCAAAGCTTTTTTATCAAGCGTTTGATAAACCGTTGATTTGACAGCCGTAACCGTTTGAATATCAACGTGGGTTGCGCTGTAGCACTCGGCAATAATGTATGCGGCAATCGCAATAAGCACTACCGCAATAACAATAACGTCTTTAGATATATACTTAGAAGCATTATTCACTTTTTTTGCCTTTTCTTCAGCCATTTAAAAAGTCCTCGCATTTATCTATAACTGTTTTAGCAGCACTGCCTTTTAACTTATCCATAGAAATAAAAACAGCGCCCTGCCGTCTTTTAAACCATGTAATCTGCCTTTTTGCATATCGGCGGCTTTCCTGCTTAAGCTTTTGTGCACATTCTTCAAGAGAAGCTTCGCCGTTTAAATATCTTGCAAGCTCCTTATGACCTATCGCCTGAGCGCACGTTTTTTGACATTTGCCCTGCATTGCACGAGCCTCATCTAAAAGTCCGTTTTCAAGCATTTTATCAACTCTTAAATTAATTCTGTCATAAAGCGTTTGCCTGTTTTCGTATTGAAGCACGAAATAAAGAAAATCATAGGGGCTTTTCTCTTTTTGTGAATTTTCGTTTTGTTCTGTTTTTGAACTTCCCAAATAGTGAAGTTCCAGCGCACGAACAACTCGTTTTTTATTATTTTTATGTATATTCTCAGCCGCTTTTTTGTCAACTCTTAAAAGTTCGTCGTAAAGACTGTCAACGTCACGTTTCATAAGGCTTTGCCTTAAATCCTCATCAACCTCAACATCCTCAAAGTTGATATTATCGACAAGGCTGTCAATAAAAAGCCCTGTTCCGCCGACAACTATCGGCACCTTACCTCTTGAAATGATATCATCTATTTTTTCCTTTGCAAGAGTGCACCACTGGGCAACGCTGAATTTTTTATCATTATCAAGAAATTCAACAAGATGGTGCGGCGCCTGCGACTTTTCATCATCTGTCGGTGCGGCGGTAGCTATTGGCATATTTTTATAAACCTGCATTGAATCCGCAGAAATTATTTCGCCGCCGATTGCCCCGGCGACCTCTATTCCCAGCCCCGTTTTGCCGGAAGCCGTAGGGCCTGCAATTACAATCACCTTATTCATAATCAAGTCACTCTGCCAAACTGCTTTTCAATATCGTATTTACTCATTTTTATAAACACGGGTCTGCCGTGAGGGCAAAAGCGAATATTAGGCATTGAAAGAAGCTTTTTAACAAACATTTCCTGCTCCTGCCTTGAAGTATAATCGCCTGCCTTAACAGCGCCACGGCAAGAAGCGGAATGATATATCCAATCAATTTTATCAGGCAGAATGTCCGTTTTATGTTCAAGAAGCTTCTGCGCAATTTCAAGCATCAAATCCTTAACGCTGTCGCCGTCAACAAGACTCGGTATTGCACGAACAATAATTTGACTTTCGCCGAATTCCTCAAGTTCGAAACCGCACTTCTTAATAAGCTCAACATTTTCGCTTATTGCAATAAATTCGTCCTTTGTAAGATTAACAACAACAGGCGCTAAAAGCATTTGCGTTTCAACAGTTGCCTGTGCTTTAAATCGCTCAAAATTCATTCTTTCGTGAGCGGCATGCTTGTCAATAAAATAAAGCTCATTTTCTATTTCAACAATCAAATATGTTTTAAAAGCTTCGCCTATCAGCTTGAAATTAGGAATAAAGTTTTCATTATCCTTTTCGTCAGTAATTACTACCTTTTCAATATCCCGCTCCTTAGGCGCATCTTCGCTTTTAGCAGTTGAAATTTCCTCAGGCTCTTCATATTCGATATTTATATCTACCCTTGCCTTAGGCTTTTCATCTCTTGTGATTTTATATTCAGGCTTCGGCGCTTCAACCTGCCAAAAATTTTCTCTCGGCTTAGTCTTAATAACCTGCTGAGAGGGCGGCTCATCCTTCTTTTTAAAGAAATCAAATTTCGCCTGAAACGATTTATTATCATTATTTTGATAAACGTTTTTAGGTTCTTGCCGATAAATCGGATTTTCTTTAAACTCAACCTCTTTAACGGTCCTGTCATTTTCAATTGCCGTTTTAACTGCGTAATAAACAAGGTCAAATATCGGCTTTTCATTAGCAAACCTGACCTCTGTTTTAGCCGGATGAACGTTTACGTCAACCTGCGCAGGGTTAAGCTCGATATTAAGCACACAAGCCGGAAAGCGACCCACCATAATTGTGTTTTTATAAGCCTGTTCAAGCGCCGCCATAGCGGTTTTCGACTTAACAATACGGTTGTTGATATAAAAATACTGACCTGCTCTGCTTTTTCTTGAAGCAGTCGGCTTTGAAACAAAGCCCGTAATCCTCATATCGTTAAAGGAATAGTCAACGCTCATCAAACTGTCGCTCATTTCCTTACCCAAAACCGAATAAACAGTAGATTTTAAATCTCCGTTACCCGAGGTGATAAGAACTTGCTTGCCGTCACGAATAAATCTAAACGATATCTCCGGATGAGATATTGCCATTCTGTCAACAATTCCGGCAACCTGATTGCCCTCGGTAACGTCTTTTTTCAAAAACTTCATTCTTGCAGGGGTGTTAAAGAAAATATCACGAACCACAATAGTAGTTCCGTTAGGGCAGCCTGCGTCGTCAAACTCAAGCTCCTCGCCGCCTGCAATTTCATATCTTGTGCCGATTTCTTCATTCTCGGCTTTAGTCAATAATTCAACCTTGGAAACGGCAGAAATAGAAGCCATAGCCTCGCCTCTAAAACCGAGAGTTGCGATTGAATTTAAGTCGTCTTTTTTTGAAATTTTGCTTGTAGCATGAGAAATAAATACCTTTCTCACATCATCTCTTTCAATTCCGCAGCCGTCATCTGTAATTCTTATATACGTTGAACCGCCGTTTTTAATTTCAAGAGTGATATTTTTCGCCCCTGCATCAAGCGAATTTTCGATCATTTCTTTAACAACGCTTGAAGGACGTTCAACGACTTCGCCTGCTGCTATAAGCTGATATATTTCTTTTGGTAAAACATTAATTCTTGCCATTAAATCGCCCTCCTTTTTGTTAAAATTTATTCAAGTTCCTGCGCCTTTTGCTTCAAATCAAACAACGTTTGAAGCGCCTCCATAGGTGTGATTGAATTTATATCCGTTGCTTTAAGTATTTCAAGTATCTCATCAGTGCCCTGAGCGGTAAAATTATATTGAATGTCGCTTTGACCTTCATCTTCAATCTCGTTTTCAGCCGCAAACTCAATAGGAGTTGAATTTGCCTCAAGTTCCTTAAGTATAACCTTAGCACGCTTAACCACGCTGTCGGGAACACCCGCAAGCTTAGCAACCTCAATACCGAAGCTTTGGTCCGCTCCGCCCTTAACAATCTTTCTTAAAAATGTTATATCGTCGCCACGCTTTTTAACTGCTATCGAATAATTCTTAACTCCGTCAAGAAGCCCCTCCATAACAGTAAGCTCGTGATAATGCGTCGCAAAAAGAGATTTCGCACCGAGTGTTTTTTTCTTGCAAACAAATTCAAGCACCGCTCTTGCTATACTCATTCCGTCAAAAGTAGAGGTGCCACGTCCGATTTCATCAAGAATAATAAGCGAACGGCTTGTTGCATTTTTAAGTATCTCGGCAACCTCATTCATTTCAACCATAAATGTTGACTGACCTGTTGCAAGGTCATCGCTCGCACCCACTCTTGTATAAATTGCATCAACAATTCCGATTTGTGCGCTTTTAGCCGGAACAAATGAACCTATTTGCGCCAAAAGAGTGATAAGTGCAATCTGCCTCATATATGTTGACTTACCTGCCATATTAGGACCGGTAATTATTTCGCATCTGTTTTCATCAAGGTCAAGCTTAGCATCGTTAGGAACAAAAGGTGTATCTTCTAAAAGTGCCTCAACAACCGGATGCCTGCCGTCTTTAATATTGATTGTGCCGTCATTTGTAATTTGAGGGCAAACGTAATTATTATTAACCGCAACCTCGGAAAGAGAAGCCAAAACATCAAGCGTCGCAAGCGCACGTGCTGTTTTTTGAAGCCTTTTAACCTCGTTTGAAATGCTCTCTCTTATTTTGCAAAGCATTTGATATTCAAGCGCAATGCACCTCTCCTTTGCGCCGATAATCTTGCCCTCTAAATCTTTAAGCTCCTGGGTAATATATCTTTCGCAATTTGTGAGCGTTTGCTTTCTTATATAAGTTTCGGGAACTAAATCCTTATACGAATTTGTAACCTCGATATAGTAGCCGAAAACCTTGTTATATCCGACTTTGAGCTTAGGTATACCTGTAAGTTCTCTCTGCTCGTTTTCAATAGATGCGATTATGCCTGCGCCATCGTTCATTATTGATTTAAGCTCATCAATATCCTTATCAAAGCCCTCTTTAATCATACCTCCCTCACGAACGGTAAACGGAGGTTCATCAACAATTGCGCTGTCAATAAGACTTCTTATATCCTCAAGTAAATCAATATCGTTATAAACCGCTTTTAAAAGATACGACGAAGAATCAGCAAGCTGAGCCTTAATTGACGGAAGCTTTTCAAGCGTTGACTGAAGCGATTTAAGTTCCTTTGCATTGGCAGTTGAATAAACAATTCTTGTAAGCAACCTCTCAATATCGCTGACACCCGTAAGCGCCTGCCTGATTTCATCACGAAGAATAGGATTATCGCAAAGTTCGCCTACTGCATTTTGGCGCTTGGTGATTTTTGCGATAGACATAAGCGGCCTTTCAAGCCACGAACGAATCATTCTTTTACCTGCTGCCGTTTTAGTTTTATCAATAACCCACAAAAGCGAATGCCTTTTGTCACCCGTCATCATAGACTTTGTAAGCTCAAGATTGCGCCTTGCCGACATATCAAGCTTCATATACTTTTCAGTGTCGTACATTTCAAGCTCACTCGGTGCCTCAATTTCGTCTTTCTTTTGAGTGTCCTTAAGATAAAGAATAACAGCGCCGAGAGCACAAACAGCAATTTCATTTTCGCTGACATTAAGCTCTTCAATCTCGGCAGCATTCAAATTCTCATTAATAAGCTTTAATGCCGTTTCATAATCGAACTTGTCTGCGCTGACAACTTCAAGATGAGCGTCAACCCTTTTTGTATAGCTGTCAAGAAGCGACATATCAAAGCCGTCGTTATTAACAATAATCTCACGAGGAGTATATGTATAAAGTTCATTTAAAATTTGCCTTTGAATAGGTGCGGTATTGAGAGAGGTAATATGGAACTCACCTGTCGAAATATCGGCAAAGCATAAGCCCGCCTTTGTTCTGTCCTTATTTTTATAAATAGCACAAAGATAATTGTTAGCACCGTCGTCAAGCATATTGCTCTCAATTACCGTACCCGGTGTCATGACTCTTATGACATCTCTTTTAACAAGCCCCGTTGCCTTGCTTGGGTCCTCAGTCTGCTCACAAATAGCAACCTTATGACCGTGGCTTACAAGCTTTGCAATATAGTTATCTGCGCTGTGAAACGGCACTCCGCACATAGGAGCACGTTCCTCTTGACCGCAATCCTTGCCCGTAAGCACCAAATCAAGCTCTGATGAAGCAAGCTTGGCATCGTCAAAAAACATCTCATAAAAATCACCGACACGGAAGAACAAAATTGTATCGGGATATTTACTTTTCACCTCAAAATATTGCGCCATCATAGGTGACAACTTACTATCCTTTTTAGCCATTTTTGTTCCTCCTTTTTTTAAGTGATTTTTGTTTTGTGCAAAATCGCACTAAATAATTTTAATTAGTGACAGCCACCGCAGGTTGAGCAGTTATGTGTGCAAGCGTCCTGTGCCGGAAGCTCGCATGTTTCTGCGTCCTGACCGTCAAAGAAAAGACCGATCATACCGCTGATATACTGCGCCATCTTTTCCATTTCAGATGCAGCGGCAGAATAGTTTTGCATATTTTCGCCTGCCA
>OIZX01000367.1_pt1 | contig 31848 bp, 35 predicted proteins | sample 1588621 | NCBI WGS metagenome assembly OIZX01 (sample SAMN03283276) | human gut metagenome | biome: human-associated habitat; material: feces | host: Homo sapiens | place: Peru | collected 2012 | reverse complement strand
AAAATTTTTTGTTGTTCCAAAAATCTGAATCATGCGGACATTATAGCAAAAATCCAGAGAAAATTACAGACAGGACAAAGCAAACTTCGCAGATTTTCCAAAGTATACTTTGAAATAACATTGACTTATATAACTTTTCAAAGTATACTTTGAATAAATGGTAAGAAACACATATTTTCAAAGTATAGAAGCATTTAAAGACAAGCAGGTCATCAAAGTTCTGACAGGAATACGCCGCTGCGGAAAATCTGTACTCATGGAACAATTCATGCAGAGCCTTTTGGAAAGAGGCGTTTCAGAGAGGCAGATTACTTACATCAGGCTTGACGACTTGGACAACGAGCTTTTACTGGAATATCACAACCTTTATGCGTTTATAAAATCCGCTCTTTTGGAAGACAGGATGAACTATGTTTTTATTGACGAGGTTCAATTGTGCAAGGATTTTCAGAAGCCGGTAGAAACACTTTTCAACTGCAAAAACGTGGATCTGTATCTTACAGGCTCGAACGCGGACTTGCTGTCTGGTGAACTTGCCACTCTTTTAAGCGGAAGATACGTTACGATTGACATGCTTCCGTTTTCATTTTGCGAATACCTTGAATGCATAAAGGAAAATAATTTTCCGGCTCAGACGACCGAAGAAAACTATTACGACTACGTGAAATTCGGAAGCATGCCGTTCACAGTCCAGCTCAAAAAGAACACAGAAAGCGTCTACCAGTACCTGAACGGAGTTTACAACACGATAATCGTAAAGGACATCGCCCGCCGGCATCAGATAAAGGACGTTGCGGTTCTTGAAGCCGTAATAAAATTCATGTTCCAGAACTGCGGAAATTTCTGCACCTCAAAAAAAATCAGCGACACACTTACAAGCTCCGGACGAAAAACAAGCCAGCCCACAGTCGAAAACTATATGCACTTTCTTGAGGAATGTTTTTTAGTCTACAGGCTCGAACGCTACGATGTGCGCGGAAAGGAGCTTCTGAAAAACATCTCAAAATACTACATCGCCGACACAGGACTGCGGAACATGCTTTTGGGCTACAGAAACATCGACATGGGACACATCCTTGAAAACCAGATTTTTCTTGAGCTTAAGCGGCAGCATTTTACGATTTACACAGGAAGAAACCTCGACGCCGAAATAGATTTTGTGGCAAAAAACCAGACCTCACTCTTCTACATCCAGGTCGCAGAAACCGTAAAAGACGAGGAGACATTGAAACGCGAGCTTGCCGCCTTCAAAAACATTCCGGACTCGTACCCAAGAATTCTTATCACGATGGACAGAAACCTGAATTCAGACTTCAACGGAATCCGAAACATCAACGCACTCGATTTTCTTACAGGAAAGGAGAAGCTTGTTTTTTAGAAGCAAGAAGGAAAAAAACTCTCTGCACAAAAATAAAAATTGTGATACCATTCTGCCCATAAGGACAAAATTATGAATCAGAACGAAAATAAAACGACAACGGCGGAATCTCTTTCTGAAGTTTCCGCTCAGCTTGAAAAGATAATTACAGGACTGCTCGATTCGCATCCGCAGAAAAAAGGCTCGGTTTTTGTAATCGGCTGTTCAACCAGCGAAGTTACCGGCGGCTCAATCGGAAAAAATTCCAGCGAGGAAACAGGAAAAACAATTTTTGAGACAGCAAACCGGATTCTTTCTTCAAAAGGAATTTTTCTTGCCTGCCAGTGCTGCGAGCACTTGAACCGCGCGCTTGTTGTTGAGCGTGAGTGCGCCGAAAAATTCGGACTTGAAGAAGTTTGCGTTGTGCCGTGGATTCACGGAGGAGGCTCGTTTGCAACAGCGGCATACTACGGCTTTAAGGAGCCTGTTGTGGTTGAGCACGTAAAAGCCGCCGCAGGGCTTGACATCGGAAGCACGCTGATTGGAATGCATATAAAAGAAGTCGCCGTTCCAGTCCATCCGGAACAGAAATTTATTGGAAAAGCTTACGTTACGGCGGCATACTCAAGGTCAAAACTGATTGGCGGAGAGCGGGCAAGATACACGGCGGAAAGATAATTGAAGCGTTAGGGATTGAAGCACCTGCGGAGCAGTTCCGAAACGAAGTGAAGGAATGAACGGATAGCGAAGTGAGAAAAGCCAGGCTTTACGACCTTTGCATCGAAGCGGAAAAGGACTGTCAGTTTGAGAACATATTCTGTCAGATATTTGACCAACCACCCGAAATATTATACTCTTCGAAATAGGGGACGCACGTTCCCGCATTTTATTTTTTGGGGGATTTTATGCCCGACGGGTCGATACCCTTACTTGTTTCTCTTTTTGTTTTGATTGCTTTTTCCGCTTTTTTTTCTGCAACGGAAACTGCATACACCAGCGCCAGCAGAATCCGGCTCAAGTCGCTTGCAACGGGCGGCAACAGAAGGGCTGAAAAAGTTCTTGCGCTCTGCGAAAATTCCTACGACAAGCTTCTAAGCACAATTCTTATTGGCAACAACATCGTGAACCTTTCGGCTTCAACAATAAGCGCGCTTTTTTTTGCAAAGATTCTTTTTGGATGCCGCCTGAATCCGTCCATAGTTTCAACCGCGGCGATTACGGTTGTTGTGCTGATTTTCGGCGAGATTACGCCAAAGTACATCGGCAAATTCTGCGCGGAAAAACTTGCGATGGCGGTCTATCCTTTTATTTCAATTCTGATTTTTTTATTTTATCCGCTGAACATTGTGTTTTCCGGCTGGAAGAAGCTGATTGTCAGGATTTTCCGCTTTAAGGCTAAGGATGTGATTACCGAAGAGGAAATTATAACCATGGTTGAGGAGGCCGAGGAAGACGGCACGATTAAAAAGGAAGAAACGAACCTTATCCGCTCGGTGATAGAATTTGACGACCTTGATGCGAATGACATTCTTGTTCCGCGCGTGAATATCTGTGCGGTTGAGACCAGCAGCGCGCCGGAAGAAATTATGAGGAAATTTGAGGAGAGCGGGTTTTCAAGAATTCCGGTTTACGAAGGCGACATCGACACAATCATCGGAATAATCCACGAGAAAGATTTTTTCAAGGCGTTTCAGGCGGATGAGAAAAACAACTCAAAAGACAGCGAAAAATCCAGCGGCCTGTTTATAAAGTCAATTATGCAGAAACCGTTCTTTGCCATTGAAACAACAAAAATTTCCCTGCTTTTACGAAAAATGCAGAAAGAGCGGAACCACATGGCGATTGTGATAGACGAATACGGCGGAACTTCTGGTCTTATTACAATGGAAGACATTCTTGAGGAGCTTGTAGGCGAAATTTACGATGAGCACGACAGCGACAGCGATTCCGGCTGCATAAAGGCCTGCGGTGAAAATGCTTTTATTGTAAGCGGCGAAACTTCCGTGAGCAAGATGATGAAATATTTTGAGCTTGACGAGGACGAAACCAGCGGCTCTACCACGGTCAGCGGCTGGATAACAGAAAAACTGGGAGACTTTCCGGAAGAAGGAAAAAAACTCCGCTGGCAGGACAAGATTGAAATAGAAGTCCTTAAAACCGACAAGAACACAATCCGAAGCCTAAAGGTTGTAAAACTGTAAGCCCGAAACGGTGGCGGTCGGAGTGCAACTAATTGAAATGAAGACCGCTGCCGAAGCCCCGAAAAAAGGGACAAACATTATATTCATACTTGATTCAGTTCAAAGCAAAGAAAAAGTTTTACTTGACAATTTCCATGAAAAGAAATACTAATAGAGACATAAAACAATCTAATATTTTTTCGGAGATTATTATGTGTTTATCAAAAAAATCAAAGATTGCATTGATTTTGATTATGATTACAGCATCTGCTTGTTTTGCCCAGAAATGGAAAGGTATTGTAAAAGGAATTGAAAGCAGAACCGGCGGAAATAACAACTCTCAAGCAATAGAAAAAAATGAACCGAAAGAAACGAACAATGCCAAGAAAAATACTGCAAAACTCTCAAACAATCCTCAAGTCCAGAAAAAAGCCGCTTACCTTACAAAGGCTGAAGTCGCGCTAAATTCAAAAGATTACAATACAGCCGCAGAAAACTACAACAAAGCTGCAAAAACAAAACTTCCGTCGAACGTTGACAAATCTGACGCCGACATACTTAACACCTGGACTAAAGAAATTTATGCAAGGCTTCAGTACCAAAATATCAAAAGCTTAAAAAATAGATAGCATTCAGCTCCCGGCTTTACACAATGTAAACCGGGATTTTTTTTGCGTTCCCTGCCTCACGGCAGGTCGGGCTTTCCGCACTTCGCTAACGCTCATTCCTTCACTTCGTTCCGGAACTGCTCCGCAGGTGCTACAATCCCTAACGCTGAAAGAAAATTTATTTTATCTTTTTTATGAGTAACTCAATGAGGAGCGTTAGAGCAGAACCTATAATGGCAGATATTATTGACAGAATTATATTATCTTTTTGCCGTATGAAAAAATTATTGCATTTATTTTTTTCTTTTAAGTTTATCAGTTTTTTATAGCAAAAAGAATTTATTAAATTATTTATAACTAGAAAAGAACCGATAAGTCCCATTGTATTGGAAATATTATCATTAATTTTTATTTTATTGTCTGTTTGAGAACTGATAAAAACGACAATTGATGTTACGCATAAAATATAGCCTAACATAACTATATTGAATGAATTTAAGAACTTAAGGAATTTATTTTCTTTTTTTTGTAAATATGTTTCATAAAAATTCTTCATTCCCTGAGAAGATATGGAATCATCAAAAAAAATTGTAATGCTATTTCTTTCATATTTTAGTTTTGAATAAATTTCATAAATATTTATTTCAAAATAATCAATTTTTTTATCTACAAATTCTTTTATCTCGTCTCTATTTTCAATTTCAAAATTATTAATTTTGATTTTATGGGAATAATTATTTTCTTCAATAAAATTCAAAATATCATTAATTTCATCTAAATATAATTTTGAAAATTTATAATCCTTAAATCCTGTTGAATAAGTTCTTTTCATTCTTATAGCTTCTCCTCATACAATTTTTCTGCCGTTTCAAGATATTCTGTAAACTTCTCTATCGGATAATCTCTGATTGTTAGATTTTTTCTGTCTTTTACCCATTCAATCTGGTCTTTGGAATCTGAAAAAATTGTTGGAGCTGTGAATATACACTGGGCTGAAAAATTGTTTTCTACAATGAAGTCTGCAAGATGCCTTTGAATCGGCCATATTTCCATCATTGTTTGGGTTCTGCCTTCTGACATTGTAACTTCAACTAAAATTCCGTTGCCGTTTTCAAAACATTCAATATCGCCTTTATTTCCTCCAGCAGTTGAAGTTGGAAGTCCTGTATCATCGCTTGAATAATTTGGCTTTACAACAACTTTTTCCATTTTAGATTTTATTGCTAAGGCTGTTAAAAACTCCAAACGGACGGGGGCTGCAAGAAGTTTCAATACAGAATCTTTTGATGTTTTTCGTGTTGCAAGATTTTTCATTTCAAGCTTTATTGTTTCCCAGTTATAAGTTTTTAGCCATTCTGAAAGCAAATCATTGGTTTCTTCTTGCGTTACAGGCTCTGATTTTTGAGCGATAAGTTCTGTGTCAATTTTTGACATATACTTAAAATATTCGTATTCATCATCATAATGCTTGTAGTCGGAATAATTGTTAAGAATATAGTCAACTTTATTATCTTCATTGTGGTTAATATCAATAAAACGACCTGCGCCACGAATTGAAATAAGACCGCTCATTCTCATTTTTCGGATAAACTCATCTGTGTAATCTTGCATTATGGATTTTGCTTCAAACTTCTTGTATTTTCCTTCCATAATTTCGTTTATGCAAATGTCGATGATAACTTCATCGCTTGGAGAAAAGCCGTGTTCTTCTCTGAGTTTTATAATTCTGTCATAGAGTGAGCTTGCATTGTTGTCTTTCCAAAAAAGCAAAATTGGCAGCTCTTGCCGAGAAATTCCTTTTCCGCCATTAAAATTAATCAGTCTGATAGTTTGCAATAACAGAAGCAATGGAATGTTATCATTCAAAACTTTTACAAACGGATTGCTTCTTTGAGATCTTGCAAGAGACTGCAAGAAAACCTGCTGCTCCTTTTCAGGATTTTCAAATGAAACAGAGATTTAATGAATTAAGGAAGTTTCTAATATACAGCAATATGAATAATCGCACGGTTCAATAGAATAGGCATTGAATCCGCTTCTTTTTATTTCTTTTACAAAATCTTCTGACGGATTATAAATTGCTTCAATATAATCATAATCAAGTTTTAAACAGATTGATTCAAGTGTTGTTAAATCTGCAAATTTTATTTTTGCGAAGTTAATCTTACAACTTTTCACTGAATCACCATATTCAGAAGCGATGGTAAAATCATCAGAAACCCATAAAAATGAATTGTTCGTGAAAAATCCATATTGTGAATCAAATCCTCGATAAAAAATCATCAACGCCCCTTAAATGTTTTTCCAAATTCTGTAAGTGAATAAGTACCTTTTTCTTCTCTTTTATAAAGTTTCTTTGAATGGGCATCTACTGCTGAAATTTCATTATGATTCAATTCTCCTCGAACTGTATTTCTAAAAGTGTCTAATTTAAATTTTCCTGCAAAAATCGGGTCCTTGATTCTTGCTTCAAGGTACTCATATATTTCAGAAAGTTTTACGATTTTAATACCATTATTCAATTTTTCTTTCATAAGGTCGATTATCATTGAATTGATAGACGGTATAGTACCAGGCAGATTTTTTTCATCAGATTGTATTTCAGTAATTATTTTTTGAATATATTTATCTTTTTGTGCAGAGTCTCCATTTTTTTCAAATGCTTTATAAATATCTGCATATTTGTAAACATATTCTTCATTAGGAATAAAAAGAGAATCTGTATATTTTATGAAATTGTAAATCGATTCAGCTTGAAGATAGACAATGGGTTTGTCTTCAATAAAAACGCTATTTACTTCAAAATTTGATTCTAAGCCACCAGCGGTCATATTTGAACTGCCAATTATTACAGAAGATTCTTTTCGATTTTTAAATAAGTAGATTTTTGGATGAAAAACTATATCTGTTTTATTTTCATTTTTATCACCATAACAATAAATATGAACATTTTTATTTTCTTTTGAAAGATTGATAAAATATAGCATTGCTTTTGGATCAGTTGTTTTAAAATCTAATCCTGCAATAATTTCAAATGAACCTCCATTATCTAAGGACCTCAATAAAGAATCTTCAATATATTTAACTCCTGTTTGTTTTAAAAAAGCAACGGAGATTTTTGTATCTGTTGAATTTTCTAATTCTTGATTTATAATTCGTCCAATAGGATATTGTAAATTTGATTGTATTTGTACTGATTGCATATTTTCTCCTGTTATCTTGTTTTTACAATAAATAAAAATTCTTGATTATCATCATACCATGAAAATTTCTCTACATTTCCCTTTCTTGAGAGAATTTCATCTATTTGTTTTATTGTTATGTGATTTCTCAAGCTTCCGCTTTTTGAGTTGTATGTATTGTTGTAAGAAACTGCCAGATATTTTGCGTCCAGATTTTCGATTAAATCTGAAAATGCTTTTGGCGCTTGTGAAGTGCAGTATTTGCTCATATTTTCCGCAGGAGGTTTCATCGCAACTCCTGACAAAACCGGCTTGTCCCATTTTACTAGAGTTTCGTAAACGTGATAGAACCGTGAATATTGCCGTGAATTATATGGCGGATCGATATAGACTAAATCTGACTTTATACTTCTTGCAAGCTCGTTTGAATCTTCCTGAAAAATTTGCAGATTAGAAAATTGCTGCACATCAATCAGCTTTAATTTTAGCGGAGTCGGTTTTATCGGCTTTTTTATGTAGGCTTCAAAGTGCCCTAATGTATTTGCCGTTTTGTCTATATTATAAATCAATGTTGCAAGAAGAATTGCATATTCCTTTTCTGTTAATTCAGATTTGCTGTTTTCAATGTCTTCTCTGATAAATCCTATTAGTTTTGCCTTGTCATAGTCAAAATATTTGCCGCCAAAATTTACTGAAAAGTAGTTGTCGTTAATTTCTTTTGGATTTAATGAATTATATTCGCTTATTTTATTTGCAATTTTTTCCTTGCTCCATTCAGAATTACCGAAAAACGCTTTATAAATGATATGGTTTGAATATAAAGTGTCGTTCATCATCACATTCGGATAAAGGTGGAGCATTTTTTTTGTGATAACGCCTGTTCCTGCAAAAATATCAGTTGCTGTTTTTATATCGCTTGTATTTTCTTTGATAATGTCAAAAATCCAGTCAACCAGTTTTTGCTTGCAACCAATATATCTGCGGCTTTCAAGAGGAATTGTTGCTCCGGGAATTGAATCTGCCGCAACCGATAAATAATTTCCATTTGATTCCAGTTTTTGCTTTGCAACATCAAGAACCTGTCTTTGATTAGGAATGTTTTTTATAATCTCTAAAACTTTGTCGCTTTCACGTTGAATCTGAAGTTGATTTGAATCTATGTTATAAAATTTTGCAAGAATAAAAATCTGGTCGTCAGTAGGAAAACGGATTCCTGATTCTATTCTGCAAAGCTGGCTTTCTTTTATGCCTGTTTTCTTTTGTATTTCCAGCAAAGAAAAGCCTTGCTCTTCCCTTATATTTTTTAAAACCGTGCCTATATACATATTAAATTTTCCAATTATTGTCAATTTTAATAGAAAATAACTCTTTTTGCTAGATAATCACAAGGATTCTATAATATTTTTATTTGTTTAGAAAATTTGTTTCTTGCTGTGTTTTTAGTTTTCCTCATTCTCATTTTATTTTTATTCCCCATCGCATTTTCCGCTCGTGCGTAAAATTTTACACACCGACCAACACGTTTTCCTCTCGTTCGAAATCTTTTACGCCATGCCCAACGCACTTTCTGCCAGTTCGAAAATCTTTACGCCATGCCCAAGTAAATTTCAGCTTATTCGAAAATTTTTATTCACTGCCCAAGCCGTTTTTGGTTTATAAAATTTTTGGAAAATGGCTGTCTGCTTGTTGTCGGTCTAGGCATTTTCCCTGTATCATTTTCATACAGAGTTTAATTCCAATTCATTGTAGAAACGGAGGAAACTATCGGGATTGTACATTTTGGCTTCTTTCAAAATGACCAATCAAATTCTTAGCCATTTTTTTTCATAGGAGTCAAAATGAAAAAAATCAATTCTAATATGCGTGTCGCAGAATTGGACACGCTTTCTGACGTTCTTATACGTATGTACAAGGATTCTTCCGCTGCTGAAAACGCGCTTTCCAAGGACACGAACCTTTCGCTCATCATGGCGGAAGTTGAAAAGCTTTCTGCGGACATCACCACGGCAATCAAAAGCGACCGTGTCTCAAGCACTCTTGACGAGGCGGACATTGCGCGCGACGGGATTATCAGGAATCTGGGCGACGCTCTCACAGGCTACTCGGCGATTCCTGTCGCGGCGAAAAAGGATTCCGCCCAGAATCTTCTTGCGGTTTTCAGCAAGTATGGAAAGCAGATTACACAGAAAAACTTTGCGGAAGAATCGTCTTTGATTGAAAGCATGCTTGAGGACTTTGGCGCGGAAAATCTTTCTTCTGACATCGCGGCTTTGGACGGCGTGGGAGAGCTAATTTCGGAATTGCGGACGGCTCAAGACAGCTTCAACAAGGCGAACGATGAGTACACAAAAGCGAGCGTGAACAGGGGCGAAAGCGCGACTTCGGTAAAGAAGAGCCTGATTTCCGCCCTGAACGACAAGTTCGTGCCGTACCTTTCTGCGGTTGCGCCTCTTGCGGACTACAAGGACTTCGCCACAAAGTGCGAAGCTGAAATCATAAAGGCAAACGCGACTGTCAGCGGAAGAAAAAAGACTGATAAGGCTAAGTAGATTTTTGTGATACAGCTAAACATTAAAATTAGCTAGCGAACGGCGGAATTTCACGCTGGATTGAGCTTTTACAGAAAGTTCATCTTGAGTTGGAATTCCGCTTTTGTTTCTTTAAATCTCCACCGCAAAGCACACGCACGCCTCTCCCCTTTCGTTCGTCGCGTTTTGCACTTCGATTTTTCCGCCGTGGAGGATTGCGATTGCCTGCGCGATTGAAAGGCCAAGGCCTGAGCCTGCCGTGCAGATGATTTTTATCCGGGTGTTCGTCAAGTTTTTTTCGGCTTCAGTTCAGTTACGACTTTCGCCTCCCCTCCTGCGCTACGCTTCGGAACACGCCTACGGCGTGCCCCAACAATCCTTAACGCAAAAAGTGTTTTATTAAAAAAAAGTATTTGCAGAGCCTTTGTTCATCCACCCTGCCTGATGTGATATACTCAGCTCAACAAATCAACTTTTGGAGTAAATCACATGGCAGATAAAATACAGGACGCTTACGAATCGTCAAAAAATATATATGACGGTGTCCTTACGCAGGGGAATTTTTTCAGCAGGATGTATATCAAGCTGTTCTGGAGCGGAACGGATGACAATGAAATCGCGCGGAAAGTCTTGTCATACATTCCTGATGATTTTTCAGGAAAACTTCTTGATGTTCCGGTCGGAACTGCCGTGTTCACGCAGCGCAAATGGTCGGCCCTGAAAAATGCGCACATCACTTGCCTTGATTACAGCACGGATATGCTTGAGCAGGCAAAGAGAAGGCTTGACGGCAAGGCGCATATCAATTTCATTCAGGGCGATGTGGGAAACCTGCAAATGGACGATGAATCTTTTGACATCGTTCTAAGCATGAACGGTTTCCATGCGTTTCCAGACAAACAGAAAGCATTCCGCGAAACCTTCCGCGTACTTAAATCCGGCGGTGATTTTATCGCCTGCTTCTATATCAGGGGAAAATCCAAAAGGACGGACTGGCTTGTGAAAAACATTCTCGCAAAGAAAGGCTGGTTCACTCCTCCGTTTCAGACTGAAGAAGAACTGAAAAATACTTTGCAGAAAATGTACAAAGAAGTCGAACTTCACATTGACGGCTCGATGGCGTATTTTCACTGCGTAAAATAGCTTTGACTTGAACAGGCCGCAAAGTTTCGTCATAAAATTGTTTCATTAAAAAAACTCCGGCAAGGCAAAACCACTATGGAAGTTTTACAAAAAAATGTGTATAGTGTTTTTATAATGAAACCGCTCATAAAATACCGTGGTGGAAAATCAAAAGAGATTTCGAATATTCAAAAGCACATTCCTCTTTTTTTAGGCAGATATATTGAGCCGTTTTTTGGCGGCGGGGCACTTTATTTTTATCTTGAGCCACAGAATGCAATCATAAACGACATAAATGAAAAACTGATTTCTTTTTACAAAGGCATTCAGTCAGATTACCAGAATTTAAGAATTGAACTTGATAATGTAGAAAAACAATATGAAGAAAACCGCGTAGCATTCGAAGTTTTGAAAGCAAAGAGAAGTTATGACAAAAGTTGAAGCAATAAAAAAAGTTCTTGAAGACAATGGCGGAACTGCAAGCCTTACAGATATTTATAACAACATTGAGAAATACTATCCGACAGCAAAATCTTCTGAACAGTGGGAAGCAGGAATTCGCGGTGTTTTATATCGTGAAATCAGAAACAAAAAATTATTTAAAAAGATTGGTCTTAGCATTTACGCTTTATCGGATTATCAAGAAGAAGTAAAACCTCATAAAGAAGATAAAGTTAGAATGCATTCTTACATTGAAGGAATATGCTTGGAATTAGGAAATTTCAAGAACTTTTCTACTTATACAGCCGACCCGTCAATGCTTTATAGAGATAATATTCAATTACAGAGAATTGCGACATTGAATGAGCTTCCGCCTTTTTCTTATGAAGATATTTTAAGAGAAGTAAAAAGAATTGATGTAATCTGGTTTAATCAGAAAGGACATAAGTTTCCGCAAAAAGTATTTGAAGTTGTTGACAGCATAGGAACTTTGAACGGAGCTTTTAACAGAAGCCTTCAACTGCAAAATTTCAGAACTGAATTTTATATCGTTGCGCCGGAACAACATAGGGCAAAATATGAGCAGACAATAAATCTTGCACCGTATAATATCAACAAAGAGAGATTTTCTTTTATCAATTATGATGACATCACAGAACTTTATGAAAATACTGCAAGAGTAAATAAATTGGAGAGCAAATTATTTAAATGAATGAAGAAATGAATCCTGATGACTTTTATGAATATTGGGAAGGAATGGTAAAGACTTCAACTCTCGTAACAACAGAAGATTATGATTATTATATTGAAATAAGAAAGAGAATACGAGACGATACAAAATCTCTAGGCTTTATAACACTTGCACCTGCAATAAATTTAACTCCTGCCGGAAGAAAGTTGATTTCCGCAAAGCGTACAGAAGAAATCTTCTTGCGCCAGCTTTTAAAGTTTCAAATTCCCTCTCCGTATCATAAGTCGTCTGAAAAAGCTGCAAAGTTTTTTGTAAAGCCATATCTTGAAATATTAAGGCTTGTACATAAACTCGGAACACTTAAATTTGATGAGCTTGAGATTTTCGGTTTGCAGATTACAGACTTCAGAAAATTTGATGAAATCGTTAAAAAAATAGAAGATTTCAGAAAACAACGCACGACAACTGCAAAAAAATACAAAGAATTCAAGCAATTATATTTTTACAATGAACTACAAGAAATTTACAAAGAAGAAATTGCTTCGGGAGAATTTTCAACAAGGGAAAGCTCAACAAAAACTGTAAAAGAATTTTTCAACAAAAAAATGAGCAATATGCGGGATTATGCAGATGCCTGTGTTAGATATTTGCGAGCAACAGGGCTTGTTTCAATTTCGCAGCTTGGAAAGTCGCTTTCAATTATGCCAGAAAAGAAGGCTGACGTTGAATTTATATTAAAAACTGTAAAAAAAGAACCAATTTTCATTGATAATGAACAAAAATATATTGAATATCTTGGCAATCCAGAATTTCCGAAACTTCTGACAGATGACAAAAATTCATTGATTGAAAAATTAGAAACTGCACTTCCTCATGAAAAAATCAATAAAAATCTTTCAGTTCTTGAACTTAAAGAAAAACTTGATAATGCGCTTATTGCAAAGAAAAACGAAATAATCAGAAATCTGGTTGCCGAAATTAAAGACTACAAACAGTATGACGACATACAGCAGATATTCGATTTGATTCCAAAACGAAACAGCGATCTTTCAGATGTTCCTCTAATGTTTGAATGGAATACTTGGCGTGCAATGACAATGCTTGACGGTGGAAACATAAAGGCAAACCTGAAATTTGATGACTTTGGAAATCCTATGTCAACTGCACAAGGTAATATGGCGGACATTGTCTGCAACTACGATGATTTTGATTTGATTGTTGAAGTTACAATCGCTAGCGGACAAAAACAGTATGAAATGGAAAGTGAACCTGTCTCTCGTCATTTAGGCAAATTGAAGAAAGAAACCGGCAGGGAAACTTACGGACTTTTTATTGCACCGACGATAAATGAGGCTTGTATTGCCCAGTTTTATATGCTTTATCACACAAATATTTCTTACTACGGCGGAAAATCGGCTATTGTTCCTCTTCCTCTGAATATTTTTAGAAAAATGGTTGAGGATTCGTTTAAAGCGGACTACATGCCTGATTCCAATCAGGTAAAAGCATTTTTTGAATATTCAAAAGAAATTGCAAAATCAAGCTCTAATGAACAGGACTGGTATAAAAAAATAACAGAAAAGGCCTTGGACTGGTTGGCATAGATCAATATTCTCAGAAAAAAATCGCCAACCTCTCTCCTTACACCACCACCGCAAAGCACACGCACGCATCTCCCCTTTCGTTCGTCGCGTTTTGCACTTCGATTTTTCCACCGTGGAGGATTACGATTGCCTGCGCGATTGAAAGGCCAAGCCCTGAGCCTGCCGTGCTTCTTGAGCGGTCGCCGCGGTAAAGGCGGTCGAAAACGTGGGGAATGTCCTCCCCGCTGATTGCGCCGGTGTTCAGCACGGAGATTTTTACGCGGTTCTCCTCAAGTTTTTCCGTGCAGAGCGTAACCTCGCCGCCTTCCGCCGTGTACTGGAACGCGTTCTGCAGAAGGTTCGAGACGCATCTCATGAGCAGGAGCGGGTCCGCCTTAAAGTTAAAATCTTCCGCGCATTTCTTCTCCACGCTGAATTTTATTCTTTTCTTTTCCGCAAGAAGCGCGAACCGGGCGGAAACATCGTCGGCAAATTTCCAGGCGTTCACGTCCGTAAGCGCAATTTTCATTTCCGGGGACTCAAAGCGGCTCAAGTCCTGAAGATTCCACACAAGTTTTTCTATTATCGTAAGCTCGGAATAAAGGGCCGCAAAACGCTCAGCCGTCGCCTCAAGGACTCCGTCGTTCATTCCCTCGACCTGCATTTTTACCGCGGTAAGCGGAGTGCGCAAATCGTGCGAGATGTCCTGCATCCACTGACGGCGCAAAGTCTCCTCGTGCAGAAGCCGGTTTTTCAGCTTTTTTACCGAATCCAGAATCCTGTCGAACTCGTTCACACCGAGAGCCGGCATATTTTTTTTTCATCAGGTCCGGAGACGAAATGTAGTCCGCCAGCGAGCGCGCCTTTTTTGAAAGCACTGTCGAAATAAAAAGCGAAAGCGCAAGCGTGATTGAAACCGCGATTGCGATTCCGGCGAAAAGCCCTTTTTCCATAGTCGAAACAAAAATTCTGTTCGCCTTGTACGCCAGAAACCCCACATTGTCCGCGCAAAGATATCCGATTGTCTTGCCGCCGTCTTTTATCTGGACAGGAGAATTAAGAGCCATAAAAGTTGAAAGCGAACCGACCGATTTTTCAACATCTTCCTGCGTGCTGACCTTTCCTTTTTCAAGAAGCAGAACCGGTTTTTTGTTTCCGTCAAAAATATAAATGTAAAGCGAATCCGTCGTGTAAGGCATCACCGCGTTTTCAAGAGAAGATGAAGAAAGGCTTCCTTCAAGTCTGTATGTCTTTGAGATTGCCGGAAGAATAAGGGCCACAAAGTCGTTTCTTTTTCCAGCATTCCACTCGTTTATGGAACGGCTTACCGCCACTGTAAAAATCCCGGACATTGCGGCAATCAATACAAACGAAACGGCAACAAAACCTGTAAGAATTCGTACAAAAATTGACTTCATTTTTTACTTTTTTGAATCCGCCTTTATTCCGCTGAACCTGTAGCCGAATCCCCTTACTGTTGAAATCCACTGCTGCCCGATTTTTGAGCGCAGGTTCGCCATGTGGGTGTCTATCGTCCGCTCCGATCCCTCAAAAAAATAGTTCAGGCATTCGCCCAAAAGCTGCTCGCGCGAGACAACCTGCCCGGCGTTCGACGCAAGATACAAAAGAATCTTCCATTCTGTAGACGTAAGTTCAATCGGATTTCCGTCAAGGCTAACGCTGTGTCTGCCTTCATCTATAAAAACCGCAGAATTTCCGCTCTGCCATTCGCCCGAAGCCGCGCTTTTTCCGCCGTCAGATTTGCCGGTTCGTCTTAAAAGCGCATGAACACGAAGAACAAGTTCCTTTGCGGAAAAAGGCTTGCAGATGTAGTCGTCAGCGCCAAGCTCAAAGCCCAAAATCCTGTCAGACTCAGAGTCCTTCGCGGTCAGAAAAATCAGCGGAATGTCACTCGCAGCCCTGATTTCCTTTGCAAGCGCAAAACCGCTCCCGTCCGGCAGCATGACGTCAAGAATCGCAAGGTCGCAAGTCTCCCTTTTTACCGCATCAAGCACACCGGAAACTCTGCCAAACTCAAGCGTCTTGTAACCGTCAAGCTTAAGGTAGCCGGAAACCGCATCGCGAATCAGCGAGTTGTCCTCAACAATTATCACGCAAGCCATTTTTCAGTTTTCCTTTTTTTCCGCCGCATCAGGCGCGCCATATTGAAAATTCCGAAGGATGATTCCAGAAGAATTCTTCTCCAGCGCAATATTTCCGTTCCAGTCGTAAAAGAATTCTTTTTCAGAAACAACTTTTCCTTCAGCATTTTTAAGAACGGAGCGGATTAAATTGTCCGCAGAAAAAGTCCTTGTCTCCTCGGTTTTAAGGCTTCCGTCCGCGCCCAGCGTCCTTACAGAAACCGCCTTTCCCTTTGAATACGAATAATTCACGCTTTCGTAAAAACCGCTTGCGTCATAATTTTTTTCCTGCGCCAAAGAGGAATCCGCATTGTAAAAATACTCAACACGCTTAAAAAGTTTCCCATCCGCATAGAACGAAGAATAATCCTTTATGCGTCCGTCCTCGGTGTAAATGTATTTTTCCGTAAAGTTCAGAGCGCCCGCCGCTGAATAAGTCTTGCATTCAGAAACTTTTGACTTCGCGTTATACGAATATTCCGCGCGCCACTCAACCTCGCCGCTTCCAGAATAAGAAGTTTCAGTTGCCAGAAGCCCCTTTTCGCTGTAGCCGTATGAATAACGCCACTTTACATTTTTTGAAGAATCAATCCCTGAAATTTCAGAAATTCTTCCGTCGTCCAGAAATTTTCTTTCAACAGAAGTTTTTTCAGAACCGTCGTCGCCAAACTGTTTTTCCCTTAAAATCCGTCCGTCCGCAAATTCAAGAACGCTGAACTTTTTAAGGCTGTCCGGAGAATTCCCCCCTGAATTCCGTAACCACAACCGGCGAGCCATTAAATTTTGAAGATTCCACCAAAGCATTTTTTGAAACTGAAACTGTGCTCTGCGAAAAAACTTTTGCGGCTCCAGCAATAAACACAGAAGCAACCGTAAAATAAAAAAGACGAGATGATTTCATTTTAATCCTCATTGCGTGATTTTCTTCTATTATATAAATGCAGAAAAACGCTTTCAAGATACAAAAAATCCTAAAACGGCAAATCTATTCCAAAATACGAAGCATTTTCATGAATCTCTAAAATTTCTTTCAATGGCTTGTCGGAATATTTCAGAATTTTCCCGCGGTAGTTCTGCCGAATCTGCGGATTTTCAATTTCCTCGCGCCGCGCCTTTGAAAGTTCCAGAAATTCAGTCTCACGGTCGATTCCCAAAAAACGGCGGTTCAAAAGAGAGGCGGCAATTCCTGTTGTGGAACTTCCTGTAAACGGATCTAAAATCCAGGCATTTTCTTTTGTGGAGGCAAGAATAATCCGCGCAAGGAGCGGAAGCGGTTTTTGGGTCGGATGTTTTCCGCAGGATTTTTCCCACTTAGCGATTGCAGGCAGAGTCCACAAGTCGCGCATCTGGGTTCCACCGTTGATTTTCTTCATCAGCTCGTAGTTGAAATAATGCGGAACTTTTTTGCTTTTTCTAGCCCATAAGATAAACTCAGTTGAATGAGTGAAAAAACGGCACGAAAGATTCGGCGGCGGATTCGTCTTTGCCCAGGTGACGCAATTCAAAATACGGAAATCCAGTTCATTCAGCATCTGTGCAACCGAACCAAGTTTGCAAACAAACAAGTTGTAATCATTCAAACTCATAGTAAAAATATCTAATAGTAGCAAGGACTTCTTCAAAAATATTTTTGGGAATAAAAATTTTTTTCAAATATTCGCTTGTCACTTTGCATTGAGAACCGCCTGCTTCTATGGAAATTAAACTTGATTTTTCTTCTTCCAATCCTAAATCCAAGAGAACAGATTTCAAGATGATTCTAGGGTCTTTATTATCTGAATTATATTTTTTGAATAAAAAGGAAATTTTGTCTTCAATCGAATAAAATTCATGAGTTTTATTATTCTCTTCTGTCAACAATTTCAATTTTCTCAAATGTTTTAAAATATGATTGTCAACATTTTTGCCTGACACAAGACATTCTTCATAGTCTTTTTCTTCATCTTTCCAAAGATAATCGACAACAGTTTTTATGGAAGCTAAAGATTCTTCTGTTAAAATTTTCTTTGAAAGAATTTTTTCCGTATCAAAGCCATGTTTTGAAATCCAGTCATTATTCGCAAGAAGACACTTTTTTGCAATTTCCAAGTTTTCAGCTTTCTCAAAACCAAGTATCTGCAAATTCTCACAATTATTTTTATCTGGAGATTGTGTAAATCCTTCAAAGGTATAAAACATATATTCGTTCATACCAAAATATTGATCGAATTTTTATTTTGATCAACTACAAAATTAAATCCAGTTCTTTTTTTTCTATTTCGAGCTTGTACAGTTTTTCAATTTTGTCATAGCTTAAAAATTTTACTCTTTTATCTTTTCTAATCTTATCAAATGCGGTATAGCCCAACTTCTTGTCATATTCAGCATGACGCCTTTCATCTGCAACAATATACATATTTGTATAAAAATCCTGCAAGTCTGAAAATTTTGTAAGGGAGTTTTGAATGTCTGTAGAATGTTCCACTTCAAAAAAATCTTCCGGCATTTCTCTTTCGTTAAACCAAATTACATCAATTGTCGAGCTTCTTTGCGTAAACTTTTCATAAGAATATACCGGCTGTTCTTGCAATGTTCGCAAATCACCAAGCCTTTCATTAAGAAACATTTTTGACTTATCTTGATTAGGAACAAAAGTTTTCTTATTTCTCAAATTGCCGATAGTCACCAAAAGTCCCTGATAATATGAATGTGTAAATTCTTGAACGATTTTTGAATCTTTATTTTTTTCGGTTTCAACGACAATCCCTTTTTGTTCAAGCTCTTTTTGATAAGATTTTAAAGCCCAAAGTCCAGGTTTGATTTTATAGATATTTGGATTTTCTTGAACAATCCGGCGGATTGAGGCAAAAGGAGTTTTTGATTTCCATTCGCAATCTTTTATTTTAAATACTTCCTGATTTAATTGTCCTAAAGTTGCAGCTCCGCCAAGTTTTTCCAAGGTTTGAATTACTGCTTCATATTGTTTCATGGATTTTACCTTTTATTTATATAATTTCTGCGTGAGGGATTGTAGCACCGAAGTTCCAGAGCAACCAAAGGTTGCGGCGGAATGAGCGTGAGCGAAGTGCGGAAAGCCCGATGGCTTTAGCCGGCACGCCCTTATTTTCTGAATACGACGTGAACGCGGAAGTTTGTGTTAGAGGTCGATACGGAGGGTCAAGATAAACAAAAGTTTCTGAATCAATAAAATCCTTACAGTCGGAATAATCGCCGGTTTTCATCTGCACATTCTGCAAAAGTTCTGAACACGCTCTTAGATTTTCTTCATCACAAATAAGCGGATTTTTTGCATTGTTGAACGGAACATTGAATTCGCCTCTTTTGTTCACGCGGTAAAGTCCGTTGAAGCATGTTTTGTTCAGGAAAATAAATAGCGCGGCTTTTTCAAGATTTTCAGCGTCGTTTCTGTTTATTTTTAGTTCGTTGTAGCGAAGGCGTTTTTCATAAAAAAGAATTTTGTTTTTTTCCAAAGACTGACTTTTATAGTTCTGTTGAAGTTCAGAAAGTTGTTCTGTCAAAAGGTTGCAATCAGTTTTTATCTGCAAATATGTGTTTATCAGTTCCTCATTCACATCGTTCACAAGAACTTTTTCCGGGCGGCATTTTTGAAGCACATCAAACAGCACAGCTCCACCGCCGACAAACGGCTCGCAGTATTTTTTTATTCGGTGAGGATAGTGTTTTCTGATTTCCGGCAGAAGCTGAGTTTTTCCGCCTGCCCATTTTACAAAGGGATGTGCAATCTGCGGCATAAAATTACTATACACAATTTCTGCCAAAACTTCCATAGGAATTTGCAAAACGAAGTTTTGCGGCATGAGCGTAATCTGCAAAGCAGATGAAGCGAACACACGTTAGGGATTGTAGGGGCACGCCGCAGGCTTGTTCCGAAGCGTAGCGCAGGAATGGAGGCGAAAGCCGTAACCCCGGAAAGCCCGACCCATGCGGCGGTTGAGTTTATCGAAACCAAAGCATGGGTAACGCCCAAATAAAAAAAACAGCAGAACCGGATTGGAGACTTGATCCGGCTCCGCTGAAAAAAAGGATGGATTTTTGTTGTATTTAAAGATGATTTCTACTGTGCAACTGGAGCAGAAACATCGTTGTTCTGTGGAAGTTCCTCCTGAACGGCGGCTGGATTTTCACCCTGCAGAGCGTCCTGTCCGGAAAGGTTTTCTTCTGCCGGAGTTTCAGCTGGAACTTCAGTCTGAGCCGCGCTGTCCAATTCATGCTGAACCGGAGCTGTTTCCTGTGCGGCAGGCGCATTCTTGTTTGTTCCGGCGCAAGAGAACATCATTGCGGCGAATCCAATCATTGATACGGCGATAAAAGCTTTTTTTGTTGTTTTCATAGTTTTCCTCTTGTTTTATAGTTTCTTTTGTCAGTGCCGGGCTTGAGCCGGCAATTCTGGTTACCGATTTTTTTCTACTCTGCAAGCGCTACAGAAGTTGACTCGCTGAAGTTGTTTGCAAGGCGAAGAACCGCGACCTTGTCGTCCGCGCTGTCTGCAAGTCCTGCGACTTCAACGTTGTTTATAAGAACCGCAGAATCCTTCACTTCAACCGGTAGTGTTTTGCCTGAAAGTGTCTGAACGGAACTCTTTGCCTCAAGGTTTTTCTTTGTGAGTTTTTCAGGAACGATGTAGTCGGAAATGCTCTGGGTGATTTTTCCTGTGTCGGCGATTGCATCAATCGGGGCAAGAACTGTAACGCCGGAATCAGATGCGACTTCCTTGATTTTGTCGGAAGAGTTTTTTAGGATGTTGGCAAAGATTTTTATTCCGTCAACTTCTTCAATCGACTTTGAGATTTCCTGAGCGGAAAGGGTTTTGTCCGCTGCGTTTTCAGAAAGAGCTTCCTGATTTGTACCTGCCTCGGTGTTTGGTTTTGCGTTAAGCCCGCCGAGCACCGATGAAGAAGGATTGAATTCCTGCGCAAAAAGCGCAGCCGCGACCAATGCCGATACACCGAAAGTTAAAACTGTCTTTTTCATAGATTTTTCCTTGTCATAAAACAAAACGGTTTTGCAACGGACTTTGACGCTCAGGCATCTGTTCCATCCCCCTCTCTGCTTTTGACATCGCCATAGTAGAATTCCTGTTTCAAGATTTTCTTTCGGAAATGTCAAGATTGTGTGAAGATTTAAGAGAAATGAGGAAAAATAAAAAAACAGCCCCTGCTATAAGACAGAAGCTGCCTGAAAAAATCAAATCCATGTGAACAAATCCGCAACACACAAGTGAGAAATCCATATCCACGCATTGCGAATTAAAATATCACAGGACAAAACCGAAAGAAAACATAGAATGAGATAAAAAAAACGTTTCATATCAAAATGAAGTTTTCTGCAAGTCAACTGTCATTTTCTAAAGTTCTTATCTTATTCCTTGTGATTTTTTAGATTCCGCAATGCAAGAACTGCAAAAAGCGCGGCTCCGCACAAGGCGACAATCACTCCTAGAACAGAATCCTCTTTGCTTATTTCCAAAAATGGCTCGCCTCCCAAAACGTTCGCAATTCCGTCTACGCTCCACATTATTGCGGCAGCCCAAAAAGCGAGCGCCGTTGTAAAAAGAGGCTTGGTAAATTTTCTTAAGCGGGAAATTTTTGGATTTTCCGCGCTGTCAGTTTTTTTTGAGACAAAGAACAGCACGGAAAACACAATCGCCGCGGCAACTGCAATCAGAAGGCACATCAGACAGCCGCCCCGGAAAGTCCAATTCCGTCTGCTGATTTTTTCTTCAGATTTTTCACTAATGCCGAGATTCCGATTCCTGCCGCCCAGACCACAGTTGTAAGCAGAGCCATTCCAACTCCTACGGTCGCCATTTCACGCAGCATTTCAGGAATTTCAGCCGGATTTTTCATTGCCGTTAAAAATGGCGGAACAAGGCTGATTTCACCGTGATACAAATGCTCGACTGCAAGAAGAAAACTTCCGCCGTAAAGCATTTTCTCAAGGATTCTGAATTTTTCTTTAAGCACTGCGATTTTCTGATTTTTCGTCATTTCCGCCTCATTGATGACAGAATCCGCATTACGCTTAAAAGCAATTTTCTTAACGGCTGTAAGAACAACAGCCTCCGCCAAAGGAACAGTAAAACACGCCATAATTTCCTCCCAAAAAAAACTCAATGAGAAAACTTCAATTTTCGATTTGAGTTTTTTAGTTGTTTCGCAACGCAGTGAACTCGCAACGCAAGTTTCCAGCGAAAAGAACAGTTGATATATAAGTTTGCAACGCAAACTTGTAAACAAAAACCTTGACGCTATCTTGGGCAAAGTTTTTGTTATTCCTCCAAATTTTTATGAAATATCATTTAGTACAAGCGCACTCATTCACAATTTTGTTGTAGACTTCGCCGAATGGCTTTTTTGTTTTTTGCGCAATCCGCGAAACTCTTTCGTATTCCGGATAAAAACGTTTTTCGCCGTACACGTCCACGACTTTCACTTCCGCCTTTTCTCCAAAAACTTCTACCGAACACTCCGAACGAGCAAGGCAGGTACGTTCCATTTGCGACATTCTGATTCCGATTGTCGTTGTATGCATAAAAATGATTTTTTCCATTTTCGCCGCATCTTCAAGCCTGCAAAGCACAACCAGAAGCCACGCCGGCCGGTTCTTTTTCATAAAGCACGGAAGATAGTGAACATCAAGCGCACCCGATGCAAAAAGCTCGTCCATCACAAAGCCCAACGCCTCGCCGGTTGAATCGTCAATGTTCGTCTCAAGTTTTATAATCTTGTCGTGAAAAGCGGAAGTAAACTGATTTTCAGGATTGTTTTTTTCCTCCGTTTCAACAATCATCGCACGAACAATGTTCGGAACGCCGTAATCCCGTTTCCCTGCTCCCATTCCGATTTTTTTAAGCACAAAATTTTTCGGCAGACTAAATTCCGTTGCAACCGCAGCAACAAAAGCCGCCCCAGTCGGAGTAACAAATTCGCCGTGCTCCCCAGTTATTTTTAGCGGAACGTGATATTCCTGCATAATGTTCGCGACCGCCGGAACTGGAACAGGAAGAATTCCGTGCTGACATCTTACAGTTCCCGTTCCCTCGCACAAAAAAGGAACAAAAACTTTTTCAACGTGAAGGCTGTAAAAGCAGACCGCAAGCGCAATCACGTCAACGACAGAATCGACCGCGCCGACCTCATGAAAGTGAACTTCCTCAACCGGCTTTGAATGAGCCTTGCTTTCCGCCTGTGCGATTATCTCAAAAATTTTATGCGCAAGTTTCCGCGCGTTTTCTGTCATCTCTGTCTTGTCGATTATTTCAAGAACGTCATGCAGATTCCGGTGCTCGTGGTGATGAACAAGTTCACCATGAACTTGTTCACCGTGATGAATTTCATGCTGTGCCGCGTGAGAATGTTCTTCTGCCTCAGAATGATGATGGGTATGCCCGTGGAAATGTTCGCCATGCCCGTGATTATGTTCCGCGCTCTCATGTCCAAAAAGATAGTTCATGTCGTGATCGTGGTTTTCGTGTTCTGAATCCAAAATCACGTTGAAATCAAGGCAGGAAACGCCGTTTTTTTCCACGCGCTTTATTTCAGTTTTAAATCCTTTTACCGGAATGCTCGCCAAAGCCTTTTCAAGAGCCGTTCTGTCCGCACCTGCATCAAGCAAAGCTGCAACCGCCATGTCGCCTGAAATTCCATAGTTACATTCAAGATATAAATCGCTCATTTTTCACCTGCCTGATTTTTTACGCTTCCACTGATTGCAAGACGGTTTATCTGCGTCGCGATGTAGCCAGCACCGTAGCCGTTGTCTATGTTCACAACGCTGATTCCGTTTGCACACGAGTTTATCATTGTCAAAAGAGCCGAAATTCCGCCCAAGTTCGCGCCGTATCCCACCGAAGTCGGCACTGCAATAACAGGAACACTCACCAAGCCGCCAACAACGCTTGCAAGCGCGCCTTCCATTCCGGCAATCGCGACAACGACATTCGCCTTTTCAAGTTTTTCAGTCTGAGAAAGCAGCCTGTGGATTCCAGAAACGCCGACATCAAAAATGCGCTCGACATACGAGCCGAAAAATTCCGCAGTCTGGGCAGATTCTTCTGCAACAGGAATGTCCGCAGTTCCAGCTGTGCAGACCGCAATGTTTCCAATAAGTTTTTTCTTTTCGCCCTGAACTTTTATAATTCTTGAAACGCTGTCGTAAGTCGCCTGCGGAAGAATTTCCTTTACAAGCTCAAACTGCTCTTGCGTTGCACGAGTTCCAAGAACTTCGCCATTCGCTTCAAAAAGCCTTGAAAAAATATCTTTCAAAAACTCATTTCTTTTTCCATGGCAAAAAACAACCTCGCCAAATCCAGTCCGCTCTTTTCGTCCTGTGTCGAGCTTTGTAAATCCCAAGTCGCAAAAAGAATCTTTCATTTTAAAGCCTCGTTCATTGCGCCGGTTCTGTAGCCCTGCAAGTCAAGCGAAACGTACAAGAAGCCAAAACTTTTTAATGCACCCATAATTTCTTCCCGGAGCAAAAATGCCTTTTCCATTTCCGCAGGGGAAACTTCGATTCTTGCAAGGTTTTCGCCGTGGATTCTTACCCTAAGCTGACAAAATCCTTTGTCGAGCAGAAACTGTTCCGCTCTGTCAACCATCAAAAGTTTTTTCTCGCTGATTTCTTCGCCATAAGGAAAGCGCGAAGAAAGGCACGCGAACGACTGCTTTTTCCAAGTCGGAAGATTCATTTCCTTTGAAAGCGCGCGGATTTCTTCCTTGTATAAATTGCAATAACGCAGCGGACTTTTTACACCGAGTTCCGCAACCGCCTGCAAGCCAGGCCGATAATCTCCGTTGTCATCCATATTACTTCCCTCGCACACAAAAGTTATTTTATTTTCTTTTGCAAGCGCAATGATTTTTGTAAAAATCTCTTTTTTGCAGAGATAGCAACGGTTCTTTGGATTGCGGCGGAATTCCGGAATATCAAGCTCCTCAGAATCCACACTTATATGACGGATTCCTTCTTTTTTACAAAATTCTTCCGCCTCGTCTGCCTCGCGCTTTGGGAAACTACAGGATTTCGCCGTAACAGCAACCGCATTTTCGCCAAGAACATCGTGCGCTACTTTCAGCAAAAACGTTGAGTCGACTCCGCTCGAAAACGCAACCATCACGCTTCCAAGCGAACGAAGATAATTTTTAAGATTTTCAAGTTTTTCGTGGATTTCCTTTTCAGACATAAATTCTCCGTCATCTACAAAATCAGACTCACAGCAAATCCTGTAAAAAATTAAAACAGAATAACGTATATAATATAGAAGAAAAAATGCTTTGTTCCAAGCGCAATTTTTGTCAATCACTTTTTCCTTTCCGCCCAGAACGTCAAGAGCCGCAAGATAAAGCCGCCTGTTCCTGATGTACTCGGAAGGCGTCATCTCCGTCAGAATCTTGAATCCGCGCTGAAAATAAAACGGAGACATAAAGATTTCCGCCGCAACGTCATCAGCCGAAATGTCATCCAAAAGATGCGCCTACATAAAATCAATTGACTTTTTAATCGCCGTAAGCCATTCCATTTTTTTCTCCTTGCTGAAAATGAATTTGATTCATTCCACGAAAGCACAATAAAAGAATACAGTGGAAACAAAATCTGCTCCTGACATTTTCTGCACAGTTTTGTCATGCGTAAAGGGAAAACTTCTGGCACGGAACCTTTTTACGCGGACAGTTCTTCTTGTGCTTGTGGCAGGATGCGCGACAGTCGCGCTCGTCGGATTCGGCTCATCACTCTACAGCAGAATTTTTGTGGACGACATGGCGGTTCAGCAGATGATAAAAAGCGGAATCCTGATTTTCATGTGGAGCTACATTCTCTGCGGACTAAACGCAATCGCCTCGTTCTACTTCACGTCAATCGGAAAAGCGAAAGAGTCGGCGGTGATTTCAAGCGCACGCGGACTTGTGATTCTTCTTGCGGCAATCTTTGTTCTTCCGGCAATTCTTGGCATGAACGGAGTGTGGCTCTCCTCTCCCGCAACTGAAATTCTCACGCTCGCAATCACTCTGTTCTACCTGAAAAAGGACAGAAAGGAAATTGACGACGCAAAACAGGCGGAATAATTATAATCCCAAGATGACTTTGCCGCGTCCGTTGCATGAAAAAAAATTACGGATGTTGCAAAGTTTTTTCAAATCAAGCAGAATGAATTTTTCCGTTTTCAATAATAAAACCATAGGTATTTTTCTGCGAGCTTCCCTGAATCAATGCGATTTTCAAAATAAAACTCCTTTTTAACATTGCGCTGATAAAATTTTAACTCAATTATGAAGATATTTATAAACAATAAATATATTTACAAAAACATTGCCAAGATATATTATCTGCCTTGAAGGTAGAATTTACAAATGAAATCTATAAAAACCATTGTTCTTACATTTTGCATTTCACTCATAGCAGTTGCCAGCATCGGAATAATAGGCACGTTAAAAGTTGGAATTGGAAAAATTCAAAAGTTCAGCACAGAAAGCGTAAGATTTGAGCGAATGAAAGGCTACGATGATTCTGTGAAATTTCAAATCCAAAATGCCATTTCAATTTTAAAGACTTTTTATGAAGAAGAGCAAAACGGAACACTTTCACATGAGCAGGCGCAAAAAGAAGCAATAAAAATTATAAAAAATATCCGCTACGGAGATGACAGTTCCGGCTACTTTTGGATTGACGCAACAGACTGCACACTCATCGCCCATCCAATTCTTCCACAGAACGAAGGTCAAAACCGAAAAAATCTTAAAGACAAAAACGGCGTAACAATAATCAAAAAAATTCTTAGTGTTGTAAATGAAAATAAAGAAGGCGGATTCAGTGAATTTTATTTCACAAAGTCAGACGGAATAACTGTCGCGCCAAAAAGAACATACTCAATGCTGTTCAAGCCATGGAACTGGATTGTAAGCAGCGGAAATTATTATGACGACATAAACGTTGAACTTCAGCAAATTGAAAATGAAGTTAGAACGCACTTTTCAAAACTTTTGCTTTATATTTTTGAAACAATGGCAGTTGTGCTGGTTGCCGCAATTTTTGTAAGCCTTTTCTTCTCCAAAAAATTTTCCAAGCCGATTGAAGAAACCGCACGCATTCTTGAAAAAATGGCGGCAGGAAATCTTACGCTCAGACTTTCAGCAGAAAAAGGAAAAAATGAAATCAGTAAAATGCGGCGCAGCATAAACGCTTTCACGGAATCCATAAACAAGATGGTCGCAGTTTCAAAGCAAAATATAATTTCATTAAGTAAAGTCGCAGAAAACCTGAATGAAAACAGCTCGGGAATTTCATCAGAAATAAAGCAGATTTCAGACAATTCATCGGAACTTGCAGACCAAGCAAAAACGCAGCTCGAAACAGTTTCACTTACAGTCGACACAATGGGAAAAATGAGTTCAATTACAAATCAGCTTTCTGCACAGATTCATGATCAAAACAACGACCTTTCTCAAAGTTCTGCGGCTGTAGAGGAAATGATTTCAAACATAAAATCAATCACTGAAAATATCGATAAATTCGGAAACAGTTTCAACCAGCTTTCTTCAGATTCAGAAGACGGAAAAAACAAAATCGAAAATGTAATCAATCTCATAGAATCAGTTTCTGCTGAATCTAAAAAACTTCTGGATACAAACAAAGTAATTGAGGACGTTGCCCAGCAAACAAATCTTCTTGCCATGAACGCCGCAATTGAAGCCGCTCATGCCGGAGAAGCCGGAAAAGGTTTTGCCGTTGTAGCCGAAGAAATCCGCAAGCTTTCTGAAAGCACAACGAAACAGTCACATTACATAAAACAGACACTTTCTTCAGTAATTGAAAATATAAATGAAGTTACAAATGCGGCAACCAGCGCAGGTCTTACTTTTGGTGAAATCGTAAATCAAATTTCAAGCGATGATTCTTTAATTACAGAAATACGTTCTTCTATGGAAGAGCAGTCAATCGGAAGCAAGCAAATTGTAGATGCGCTTGGAAACATAAAAGAAACAACGCATACTATAATTGAAAATTCAAAGCAAATGAATTCTGGAATTGAAAATGTTGTTGCCCAAGTAAAGGAACTTGAAAATGCCGCTAAGAATTTATCATCAAAAACTGATGAAATAAAAAAATCTACACAAATAATAAATTCCAATGCAAACAAACTCATCGGCATGGCATCTGAGAACAAAAAATTTGCAAAGGAACTTTCAGCTCAAACAGAAAAGTATATTGTGTAACTAAGTTTTCAAAAGAAGCATACGTTTTAACTTTTCGTTAATTTTACTTTTAAAGTCAAAACTAAACAAAAATTTTATAACCTAGATTCAGACAGCATCAAGCATTCGTATTTAGGTTATTCTATTCATAAAAAAAGCATTGTGATATAATTTTGAAAATATGGATAAAATTTTATTTGTTGCAAATATTTCAAAAACAGCTAGTGATATTTTCAATTCACTTTCAAAAAATTATGAAATCATAATGCAAGATTTTAATAAAATAGTGCTTCCAAGCAGAGCTGCCGAAATGCAGCCAGACTTAATCGCAGTATATTCAAATGAACTTTCACATGAGGATGTACAAGCTTATCAAAAGATAGTTACAGATGAAAAGTCAAAGAACTTCCCGATTATTTTCATTGGAAACAAATTTGACTATAAAGACTACATAATGCCTTGGGGCGGAAGCATAATAGGAATCATTATAACGCCAACTCCAATGTCAAATATTATTGAAAAAATTTCAATTGCACTTGAATCAATGCATACAAAAAGAGGCGACAAAATTAAATTAAAAAAGCCAGAGCAAAAAACTGACAGCCGAAAGCATATTCTTATCGTTGATGATGACCCAGTTATGCTAAGAGCTTTAATCAGCATACTAAAAGAATCCTACAAAACAACAGTTGCAAAATCTGGAACATCTGCAATTTCTTTGCTCGGAACACAAAAACCAGACTTGATTCTTCTTGACTACATGATGCCAGTTTGCGATGGAATCCAGACACTTCAAATGATTCGCTCTGAAGAAAAAACAAAAGACATTCCTGTTTTTTTTCTTACAGGTGTGAGCGATACAGAAAGTGTAAAAAGCGCAATGAGTCTGAAGCCGGAAGGATATATTCTAAAGTCTATGCAGCCGAAAGAAATCTTAAAAAGAATAGATGACTTTTTTGAAAAAAATGAAACAAACTGAAAATATAAAGTTCAAGACAGCAGAAAAATCTGATTATAAAATTCAAAATCAAGCAGAACGAGAAGAACTTTCTTTTCTTGCCGCCTTAAACAACAGTTCCATATTGGACAAAGTCGCACCAATCGTCGCAATTCTTGAAGCGGCAATATTATTATTCAGCAATATAGTAAAAAATCCAGACTTTATGAAGTGGCAAAGTCTATACAACATACTTTATATTTTGTTAGTATGCGCTTCTGTCGCAGTATATATTTTTAATCGCCCATGTAGAAACAATCTTCACACAAGGCAACGCAGAGTTATTTTGCTTTCCCATTTGTATGTTGCATTTATAATCGCATGGAATGTAGTTATGCTTATTACAGATTTTCATACGACAAGTCAACTTGACTTTGCACTTTATTTTACAAGCAGCCTTGTTTCAGTAATCATATTCAATCTGATACCAGTTATTATAATTCCTCTTGTTACAGCAGCAACAGCAGTAATTGTAATAGAAATTCTTTTTGTACAAAAACTAGATCCAAGTATATTCTATAAACCAAATCTCTATCTTTTTGTAGTGCTAGGCTATTTTTGTGTAATCGTAAGGCAAATGAATTTAATACTGCGGGCAAAACAAAGCATAAGGCTTAGGGAAGCAAGGGCAGAAGCAGAAAGCGCAAATCAGGCAAAATCAACATTTCTAGCCACGATGAGCCATGAAATAAGAACGCCGATGAATGCGATTCTAGGTTTTTCAGAAATTGCACTGAAAGATTCATCTCCGATTACAGCAACTTATCTCGAGAAAATAAACCGCGCTGCGCATACGCTTTTAACTATTATAAATGACATTCTTGACTTTTCTAAAATAGAATCCGGAAAACTCGAAATTGTTCCTGCAGACTACAATCTTGATACATTAATAAGCGATGTTGAATCAATTATAAAAGTCAGACTTGCATCAAAATCAGTCGCACTTTCTATAGATGTCAGCAACAATGTTCCGCGCAATCTTTTTGGAGACGATATAAGAATAAAACAGGTGCTTTTAAATCTTGCAGGAAATGCGGCAAAATTTTCAGAAGAAGGCGAAATCAAAATAACTGTAAAACTGCATGAACCCTTAAAATCAAAAGAAAGCTTTTTGGAAAATCAAAAAATTATCCTTGATTTTTCCGTAAAAGACACAGGAATTGGAATAAAAAAAGAAAACTTAGAAAAACTTTTCACTTCATTTCAGCAAGTTGATATGCAGCACAACAGAAAAAAAGAAGGCAGCGGACTTGGACTTGCAATTTCAAAGCAGCTTGTTTCCCTTATGGGCGGAACATTCGGTGTAGACAGTGAATATGGAAAAGGAAGCAATTTTTACTTTTCAATTCCACAAACTATTGGAAAATCAAAAGAAAATAAAAAAGCAGAATCAATCTCTTTCATAGCTCCAAATGCAAAAATTCTCGTTGTCGATGACAATGAAGTTAATCTTCTCGTGGCACAAGGCTATCTTGCAAAATATAAATGCAAAGTTGAAACATGCATGAATGGAGAGGAAGCTGTAAAAAAAACTGAGCAAGAAAAATTCGACATTATTTTTATGGATCACATGATGCCGATTATGGATGGAGAAGAAGCCACAAAAATAATTCGTGGCGAAGAAAAGAAAAAGGGAATACAAAACTGCATAGTTGCGCTTACAGCAAATACAACAGACGGTGCGCGTGAAAATTTTCTTGCTTGCGGGTTCGATGATTTTCTTCCAAAACCAATTGAAGCACAAAAGCTTGACCACATAATGAGGACAAGGCTTCTACGTTCTAAATGCATTTTTGAAAATACTAAAACTGAATCAAAAAAAAGAGAACTTTCAGAGCCAGTAAATGAAGCTATTCTAAAAACCTTTTTGCATCAAATTCCACAAAAAGCAAAACTGATTCGTAAATACCAACAAGAAGCAGAAGAAGGAAACGAGCAGTCATTAAAACTTTTCAAAATAGAAGTCCATGCGTTAAAAAGCTCAGCAAAAATTTGCGGTTTCCACGAACTAAGTTTTCTTACAGAGAAACTTGAAAAATCAGCAGCTGAAAAAAATATTGATTTTATAAAGGACAAAACGCCAGAACTTATTGAAAAGTGTATTATGTCTGAAATAGAACTGAATACGCGGTTCAACAAGCATATTGAAAATGAAGAAGAACTTCCAGTAGTTTCAAAAGACGAGCTTTCACACATAGTGATGAAAATAAAAGAATTCGCAGAAGAATGTGACCTTGCATCAATTGAAGACGAAATAAATATTCTTTCAAATATAAAACTTCCAGAAAGTTTAAAATTAAAATTCGAAAAGTTAAAAGAGGCCGTTGAAGAAATTGATTTTGAAACTATAAAAAATATTGTAAGCTAAGTAACAAAAAAAATTATCTTGGTGTATTGGCTTCCTCATATTCAACAACAATCTTTCCATCAATCTCTTCAATTTTATTTATGAAATATTTATCGTAATTTGTAGCCATTCTTTCTTTGCCGCTTATAACCATCATTCCATAATCTGCAATAAGCCAATGGTCATAATCAGTCCAATTTGAAAATTCTTTTGTCATATTGAAATTATACATATTTAACGAAGTAAATCAACATATCAAATGGAAATACAAGCGTTTCTTATATCCGTGCGCCAAAATATCCGTCATCTGAACCGATTAATAAATGCCTAAAGAAAAAAACAAGACGATAAAAACTGCAAAAAAAAAGCTGTCTTTTAAGAAGTTTTAACAACTTAAAAAACAGCCTCATGAAAGCATGTATAAGATAAAAGCCGGCCGCTACCTACTTTCCCGCCATGGGC
>OIZX01000366.1_pt1 | contig 31873 bp, 29 predicted proteins | sample 1588621 | NCBI WGS metagenome assembly OIZX01 (sample SAMN03283276) | human gut metagenome | biome: human-associated habitat; material: feces | host: Homo sapiens | place: Peru | collected 2012 | reverse complement strand
AGTAAAATTTGCATTATAAACTGTACCTTTTCTGATGGTAAAATTTCGAGATTAAAAAAATTTAAGAAATTAAAAATTAATGAAGAAGGAGGTGCTGTTTGATAATGAGTAGTGTAATTGTGCCGATTATTGTCGGCGTTTTATGTGCATCGATTTTTGGTGTTATCGGTTTCGTGTTTGGCGGTGAGCATCGCAGAAAAACAAGTGAAAAAGAAATCGGTTCTGCAACTCAGCAGGCAACCAAAATTATAAATAATGCTTTGAACGAGGCAGAGGCTACTAAAAAAGCTAGGCTTGTTGAAGCAAAGGATGAAATACACAAGCTTCGTCACGATGCCGATAAGGAAATTCGTGAAAGAAGAACAGAGGTTCAAAAGCAAGAGAACCGCTTAAATCAAAGAGAAGAATATCTTGATAAAAGAGCAGATTCCCTTGAAAAGAAAAATGAAAATATCAGCGTTAAGCAAAAGCAGCTTGACGACAAGCTACTCGAAATCGACGGCATCAAGAAAAGCCAGTTTGATATGCTCGAGCGCATTTCAGGTCTTACTCAAGAGCAGGCGAAGGATCAGCTCCTTGCCAACCTTAATGAGGAACTTGACACTGAAAAAAGCAAGCGTATTCTTGAAAACGAGCAGATGATTAAGGACCAAAGTGATGTTTTGGCTAAAGAAATCATCTCAACAGCAATTCAACGTTGTGCGGCTGACCACACAGCTGAAACAACTGTTTCGGTTGTTGCTCTTCCGAATGACGAAATGAAAGGCAGAATTATCGGAAGAGAGGGTAGAAATATCCGTTCTATCGAAACAATTACAGGTGTTGAATTAATCATTGACGACACGCCTGAGGCTATTACAATCAGTTCGTTTGACCCTGTCAGACGTGAGATTGCAAGGCTCACACTTGAGCATCTTATTCAAGACGGAAGAATCCATCCGACAAAGATTGAAGAATGCTTTGATAAAGCTACTCGTGAAGTTAATCAAACAATTAAAACAGAGGGCGAAAAAGCAGTTCTTTCAGCTAATTGCGGTCAAATTCACCCTGAGCTTGTAAAGCTTTTAGGCAAGCTTAAATATCGTACATCATACGGTCAAAGTGTATTAAAACATTCGCTTGAGGTTTCATATATCGCAGGTCTTATGGCTGCCGAATTAGGCGCAGATGAAAAGCAGGCAAGAAGAGCAGGTCTTTTGCACGATATCGGCAAGGCACTTGACCACGAAATGGAAGGGTCTCACATCGCATTAGGTGTTGAATGGGCTAAGAAATACAAGGAAAGCGACGCTATCGTTCACGCAATCGCAGCCCACCACGGTGAGATTGAATGTAAAACTATTGTTGCGTGTCTTGTTCAGGCAGCAGATGCAGTAAGTGCGGCAAGGCCGGGTGCAAGAAGAGAAAATATTGAAAATTACATCAAGCGCTTAGAGCAGCTTGAAGAGATTTCCACAAGCTTCGACGGTGTTGAAAGAGCGTATGCAATTCAGGCAGGTCGTGAAGTAAGAGTTATGGTTAAGCCTGACGTTATCAATGACGAAAAAATGCCATATATTGCTCATGAAATTGCCAAAAAAATCGAAAGCGAAATGGAATATCCGGGACAGATTAAGGTTAATATTATCAGAGAATCACGTGCTTCGGATATCGCTAAATAAGTTTATTTTGAAGCCGACTCGTACGTCGGCTTCATTTTTTATTTGTCTTTCGACAAAAAGAACTATTTTATTTAAAGGAGAACGACTATGATTAAGCATATTGTATGTTTCAAGCTTAAGGACAACAGCTTGGAGGAATGTGAAAAGGCGGCAAATATTTTGAAATCAATGGAGGGTAATGTCCCCCTTCTTCGTGGGATTGAGGTCGGAGTTGATTTTCTTCACTCGCAAAGGTCATACGACATCATTTTGCAGGTTAAGCTTGATGACAGAAATGCACTTGAGGAATATCAAAATGACGAATATCATTGCTCCGTGGTAAAAAAGCACATGCATTCGGTTGCCGAAACAAGCGTTGCTATTGACTACGAGTTATAACTAATTTCAATAAGGGCGGCCTTGAAAAAAGGTCGCCTTTTTATTGTGATAATATATAAAAAAACGTTCTGTTTTTTGGTTAGTATTTAGTTTGACATATATGGTATATACTGTTATAATATATTTATATATTTAATTATAATTATAGGACTAATTAATCGGAGGTACCTATGGAAGAAAACAGAGAAATTGAAATTGATTTAAGAAAAGTATTTATGATGCTCAGAAAAAAAGCAGCAATAATACTTATTATTTCATTTATCGGAGCAGCACTTTCAGGCTGTGTTACAAATTTGCTTATCAAGCCGAAATACACGGCAGGTGTAAGTTTTTATGTAAACAACAATAACGACAACCTTGTCGGCTCAACAGGAACAATAACGTCAAGTGACCTTGATGCTTCAGAAAGACTTGTTAATACATATATGTTCGTTGTAAACAGCCGCACGTTTTTAAACAAGGTTGCAGACAAGCTTGCAGACGGCACAACGGCAACTCAGCTTTCAAAAATGATCTCCACATCTCAGGTTGAGTCTACTCTTGCTTTTCAGGTAAATGTAACTACCGAAAACAATCAGTTCTCGGCTGATGTTGCAAACATTATTGCAGAGCTTGCACCTGATGAAATTGTAAGAGTTCTTAAAGTCGGCGGAGTTGAGGTTATCGACTATGCTTCTGCGCCGAGCAAGCCATCATCGCCAAATCTTAAAAAGAATGTGCTTATCGGCTTTGCTGTTGCATTTGTTGCGGCATTCGCAGTATTCTTTATCAAAGAATTATTTGATACAAGAATTATGACCGAAAGCGATTTGACAAGAGATTTTGATATTCCCGTTCTCGGCACCGTTCCTCGCCTTTTACCTGTTGACGAAAAGAAGTCGTTGCACAACGGCGCCACTATGGAGGACGTTGCAAATCAGATTTCAGGAAAGAAGGGAGAATAAAAAATGGCACTTTCAAAAAAGAAAAACAACGAAAGCAAGAATATGCACTTTTCAAGAGAGGACCAGAAAAAAATTCTTTCCTCCTCTTCCCCGTTTATTGTTAAAGAGGCTTACAGTTCAATTCGTACAAACCTCCTTTTCTCGCAAAAGGGCGATGAATGCCCTGTATTCATCGTAACAAGTCCTACTGCCAACAACGGTAAATCAATTAACAGTGTTAATATGGCAGTATCTTTTGCTCAAATGGGAAAGAAAACACTTCTTATTGACGCAGATATGAGAAACCCGACCGTTCACAGATTGTTTTCCATTCCTGTAAAAAACGGACTTTCGGAGATTTTGGCAGGCCTTACAGACAACATCACCGTATCGAAAACAGATATTGAAAATCTTTCTGTTCTTACGGCAGGCAAAATTCCGCCAAACCCATCAGAGCTTTTATCAAGTGAAAGAACAGATAAGCTTTTGGCGTTTGTTAAGCAACATTACGATTGCGTATTTATTGATACTCCGCCTGTCAATCTTGTAACGGACCCGACCGCTTTTGCGACAAAGAGTACCGGCTACATAATGATTGTCAAAGCAGGCATTTCCGATACGCAAAGCACGAAAAAAGCAGTTGACTCTCTCACCTCTCTCGGTGCCAACATAGTCGGCTTCGTATTAAACGACGCTACAGAGTCAAACGGAATGAAATATTACAGCTACGGCAAGTATCGTGGCTACAAATACAAATCAAAATACGGCTACAACTATAATTATCATTACAACTACCGTTAAAAATCAAACAAGACAGGGTGTATTTTTGTGAATCAGCAAAAGCGCTTTCAAAGCGGCGTAGAATTCATTATAAATTTAATATCTCTTTTAGCATCACATGCCGTCGCTTTCTTGATTTTCGGATTAATTATTCCGAGAATTCAGAACTATGAGCGAAACGACAAAGTTGAATATACTATTGTTTTGCTCCTTTCGGCAATCATAGTATTTCTATACTTCTCGGTTGAGATTAATTTTTCCGTCAGAAGCAGAGAATTTGAGCTTATATCAACGCTGAAAAACTGTTTTCTTACATACGCCTTATTCAGCGTAATGCTGATTTTGACCAAAAACCCAATTATTGACTCACGTTATCTGTTTTTATCATCATTTGCTTTTTACATTGCATTTTCTCTTTTAGGAAGATATGTTTTTAAGCATTATATGATAAAGAAAATTTCAAAAAGTAAATTTGCAACAAGAGTAGGTGTAATTTCCAACTATGGAAGAGCGTGTGAATTTATACCTAAGCTTAAAGAAAATTGGACCAACAATGTTATCGCAGTTGCACTGATAGACACCGATTTTAACGAAAACGGTTTTGTTCTAAAAAACGGCAAGAGCATTTTTGATATCGACGGTGTTCCCGTTGTTGCCAATGCTGACAGCATTATCGGCTGGATAAGGACTGCGTCCCTTGATGAGGCTTATATCAATGTTGAATCAATGGATATGCTGCCCGAATATAACGAAATTATTGAAGAGCTTGAGGATATGGGCATTACGGTTAATGTGAATATCCCTTCGCTTGAAAAAATTGTTACCGAAAGCAAATATAATAATTTAAACTGTGTAATAGAAAGCGACTATCCTATGGCGCAGTTTGCACCTACGGTTATAAGCCCCGGCAAACTTGCTTTAAAAAGATTTGTTGACATAATCGGCGGAATAGTAGGAACTGTTTTGTCGCTTCCTATTATTTTAATTGTTGCAATTCCGCTTAAAATAGAATCACCGGGTCCGCTGATTTTCAAGCAGCAAAGAGTCGGCAAAAACGGACGTATATTTAATATATATAAGCTTCGTTCAATGTATCAAGACGCAGAAGAACGCAAAAAAGCATTGATGGAGCAAAACAAGATGGACGGTCATATGTTTAAAATGGACAATGACCCGAGAATTACTAAAGTCGGCAAATTCATAAGAAAAACGAGCATTGATGAATTGCCGCAGTTTTGGAACGTTTTAAAGGGCGATATGAGCCTTGTGGGAACAAGACCGCCTACGGTTGACGAGTTTGAAAAATATGAGAGCCACCACAAGCGCAGGCTTTCAATGAAGCCCGGCATTACAGGCAAATGGCAGGTATCAGGCAGAAGCGACATTCAGGATTTTGAAGAGGTTGTTAAACTCGACTGTGAATATATCGACGAGTGGTCGCCGTTTCTTGATATTCAAATTCTGTTTAAAACAGTCGGCGTTGTGCTCACCCACAAGGGCGCAGAATAGATTATAAATTAACAAGAGTAAGGTTTTATTATGAAAATTGCTATGTTCGGTCACAAAAGAATACCGTCAAGAGAGGGCGGTGTTGAAATAGTTGTAGAAGAACTTGCAAAAAGAGAAGCGGCACTCGGCAATGACGTTATTGTTTATAACAGAAAAGGTCATCACGTATCGGGCAGCAAATTTGATGTTGATAACGACCGCATTAACTTAAAAAATGTCAAGATTAAAACTGTTTTTACCTTTCAAAACGGCAAGCTAAATGCAATAGTTTATAGTTTGCTCTCTGCGATAAGGGTAAGCTTTTCAAGATGTGACGTTGTTCATATTCATGCAGAAGGTCCTGCCTCGATGTCATTTTTGCCAAAGCTTTTCGGCAAAAGAGTTGTTGTTACAATTCACGGGCTTGATTGGCAAAGAGCTAAATGGGGCGGTTTCGCAACAAGATTTTTAAAATATGGAGAAAGAAACGCCGCAAAATATGCAGATGAAATTATAGTTCTTTCAAAGAATGTTCAAAACTATTTTAAAGAAAAGTACGGCAGAGATACGGTTTTTATTCCAAACGGAGTTGAAAAACCTGTAATCAAAAATGATAACGAAATAAATAAAAAATACGGATTAAAAAAGAACGACTACATATTATTTCTCGGCAGGATAGTGCCGGAAAAGCAGGTTAAGCTTTTGATTGAAGCTTATAAAAATCTTGAAACGGATAAAAAGCTTGTCATTGCAGGCGGTGCCAGCCACACAAGCGATTATTTTAACGAGGTCAAAGAATGTGCAAACGGCAGAGATGATATTATCTTTACCGATTTTGTTCAAGGTGAAGTGCTTAAAGAGCTTTATTCAAATGCTTATATTTACGTTTTGCCAAGCGACCTTGAGGGTATGCCGCTAAGCCTTTTAGAGGCAATGAGCTATTCAAATTGTTGCCTTACTTCCGACATTGCAGAATGTACCGAAGTTTGCGAGGAAAATGCAGTTTATTTCAAAAAAAGCAATAAAGAAGATTTGGAAAATAAATTACGCTTTCTTCTTGAAAATGAAAATATTGTAAAAGAATACAAGGAAAAGGCTCAGGATTATATTTGCAAAAAATATAATTGGGACGATATAACCGAAAAAACATTATCACTATACAAAAAGTAACTCGGAGAGGCAAATATGAAAATTTTGATGGTAAATAAGTTTCTCTACCCTAACGGCGGTTCGGAAACATATATGTTCAAACTCGGCGCTTACCTTAAATCAATAGGCCACGAGGTTGAATATTTCGGTATGGAGCACGAGGGCAGGATTGTTTCAAACAGCCTTGACCTTTATACCGAGGCCATGGATTTTCATAACAGTTCGGCATTAAAGAAGCTGAAGCTTTCCCTTAAAACCGTTTATTCAAGGGAAGCAAGGAACAAGATGAAAAAGCTTCTTGACAAATTTGAGCCTGAAGTTGTTCATCTTAACAACTTCAATTTTCAGCTTACTCCGAGCATTATTTATGCAGTTAAGGATTATGACAAAAATCACAATAAGAAAATCAAGCTTATTTACACGGCACACGATTTTCAACTTGTCTGTCCGAATCATATGATGATGGATATTCACACAAATACTCCTTGTGAAAAATGCATAGGCGGCAATTTTAAAAACTGTACTGCAAACAAGTGCATACATAATTCAACATTAAAATCTCTTTTAGGCACGCTCGAAGCGGAGATTTATAATAAAAACGGAATATACTCGAGGATTGATAACATTATTTGTTGCAGCGAATTTATGAAAAATATGCTTGACACCAATCCCATTTTCAAAAATAAAACAGTCACTCTTCACAATTTTATTGACAAAATCGAGCCTAAGAAAAGTGAGAAAGAAAACTATGTTCTTTATTTCGGCAGATTTGCGCAGGAGAAGGGCATTGAAACTCTTATAGGCGCAAAAAACAAAGATTTTATTAGTGCCGGCTCAGGTCCGATTGAGGATAAGGTAAACAGCGCTCCTAATTTGAAAAATATCGGCTTTAAATCAGGTAAGGAACTTGAAGAGCTTATAAGAAAAGCGAAGTGCACGGTTTATCCGAGCATTTGGTATGAAAATTGCCCGTTTTCAATAATGGAAAGCATTATGTATCAAACGCCTGTTATTGCGTCAAACATCGGCGGTATTCCCGAACTTATTGACGACGGCAAAACGGGTTATCTTATCCCGCCGAGTAACAGCGAAGCGCTTGAAGAAGCGATTGATAAATTAGATGACGCCACGCTTGAATATATGGTTAAAAACTGCGCCGAAAAAGAATTTGACACAGTTGAAACATATACAAAAAAACTTATTGAAATATACAACTCGTAATGTAGGTGAAAAAATGAAAAAACTTAACGGAACAGTAATAGTTACATATCGTTGCAACGCAAGGTGCAATATGTGTAACAGATATAAAAAGCCGTCAAAGCCTGAGGAGGAACTGACGGTTGAGACAATAAAGAAGCTGCCGCAAATGTATTTTACCAATATTACGGGCGGAGAGCCGTTTATAAGAGAAGATTTAGGCGATATAGTTCGTGAGCTTTACAAAAAGAGCGACCGCATCGTTATATCAACAAACGGCTTTTTTACCGACAGGATTATCAAACTTTGCGAGGAATTTCCAAACGTAGGTATTCGTATTTCGATTGAGGGTTTGGAGGAAACGAACAATAAAATCCGTGGTCTTGAGGACGGCTTTAACAAGGGCTACACAACGCTTAAAAAGCTTGTTGAAATGAATCATCCGGACGTCGGATTCGGTATGACTGTTCAGGACGAAAATGCGAAGGACCTTGTTGAACTTTATAAATTAAGCGACAAGATGAATATGGAATTTGCAACAGCGTCACTTCACAATTCATTTTATTTTGTTGAGGCTAAAAACATTATTAAAGACAGACCGATGGTTGCAAAGGAATTTGAGGGGCTTATTAACGAGCTTTTGAAATCAAATTCGCCTAAGAAATGGTTTAGAGCATATTTCAACCACGGCTTAATCAATTACATATACGGTCAAAAAAGGCTTTTACCGTGCGATATGGCATTTGATACCTTTTTCATTGACCCTTACGGCGATGTTATGCCCTGCAACGGAACTAAGGAAAAAGAGGTTATGGGCAATCTTAACGAAACGGATTGGGACACTCTTTGGAACAGTGAGCAGGCGTACAGAGTCAGAGAAAAAGTGCGCCATTGCGACAGGCAGTGCTGGATGATAGGCTCGGTTTCCCCTGCCATGCACAAATATATTTGGGTGCCTGCCGCTTGGGTTATTAAGCACAAATTCCTTAGATTTTTTAAAGAAAACAAATATTCAATGTATGAAAACAAAATCTGCCGTGACTACCGTGACGGCAAGGTTACAAAGGCTGAGCTTGACAAACTTTCAACCTGCGATATGAACGCTCAAATTAATGACGGCCTTTCGGAAAAATCGAGAGAGCAGCTAAAGGACAGAACGGGTGAGGAAATCGTAGACGCCGATATTATGGCTCAGCTCAAATAATCATTAGGTGATGAAATGAATATTCTTTTATCTGCATACAGTATTAATCCTTATAAAGGCTCTGAGGACGCTGTCGGCTGGAATTGGGCATTAACACTCAGTCGCAAACTTCCCGACAGCACAATTTATATTCTTACACGTACATATAACGAAATTGCAACAAAAAAAGGAATTAAAGAATACGGCTTGCAAAACGTCAAACTCGTTATCGTTGAAGTTCCTAAAGCACTTGATTGGTTCAGGGAAAAACATTCGGCATTTCACCACGCATATTATATTTTATGGCAAAAAGTTGCTTACAATTGGGCTAAGAAAAGCGGCATTAAATTTGACATTATTCATCACGTTTCTATGGGCAACTACAGAATATGCGGAGATATGTATAAATTTAAAGATGCGCATACTATTTTCGGACCTGTCGGCGGAGGGCAAACAACCCCTGCCTCGCTTCGCTCATATTATAATAAAAATAAAAATTACGAAAAATTCAGAGACATTGTAAGTAAAGCATTTTCAAAATTTAACTTTTACAAAAAGCAATTAAGTTCTTTTAATGAACTTTACGCTGTTAATGACGAAACGAAAAATATTATGCAACAAGTAGCAAATAAACCTTGTAAAAAAATTTGCGAAATATCCATCGGCGAAAATTTCAAAGCTTTAAATGTTATACATATAAAAAAGCAGCCTGTTGAAATTGTCTATCTCGGAAGATTGATTGAGTTAAAAGGCATTATGCTTTTGATGGATGTAATTAAAAACATTAAAACAGATATCCCTTTTCACGTCAGTCTTTACGGTAAAGGTGAACTTGAAAACGAGATTAAGCAATATATTAAAAAATACAAACTTGAAAATACAGTTGCCGTTAAAGGCAATATTGACTATTCACAAGTAATAGGTGTTTATCAAAATGCAGATATTTTTGTTCATCCAACATTAAGAGACAGTGCTGGAACTGTATTTATTGAAGCGATAGCAAATAAACTTCCTATCGTTGCTCTTGACCAAAGTTTTGCCCGCGATTTAAGTGAGCATGAGTGCGGTCTTTTTGTTAACACCGAGCAATCAAAGGAAGAAATAATCAACGAATTTGCTGGGAAGCTCAAAGAACTTATTGAAAATTATGATTTAAGAGTTAAGCTCGGTCAAAACGGATATGATTATGCTAACACTTATCTTACAATGGATTACAAATTTGACACCATTTATGGAAAGTTAATCAAATAAGAGGAAATATGGAAGTATTAATTGTAAACCCTATTCTTTATACGAATGAGAACAGGAATATTAAAAAAGTTAATACAATTAAGGACACGATGATTTACGATTTGTGCTTAGCTTTTAAGAAAAAAGGGTGCGACGTTACGCTTGCCGCATCTGATTTATATAAGCCGAGCGAGAACGAGAGCTATCCTTTTAATATTATTTGGATGAGGACAAGGCTTACAAAACTTTTTCCGCCGCACACTCTCCCCTACTGCCCGGAGGTTAAGAAAATCGCAAAATCAGGCAATTTTGATTTAATAATCACGAGCGAAGTATTTTCACTCAATTCTCTCAAATTAGCGCTTTGCACTTTGAAAAATCTAATTGTTTGGCAAGAACTTGGTAAGCATAATCGTATTTTTCATGGGCTTGCTTCCAAATTTTGGTATGGCATTGTTGCAAAAATAGGATTTAAAAAAGCGCTTATTGTTGCAAGAAGCGTTCAGGCAAGGGAATTTATTTCAAAATACTGCAAAAATGTATCAGATACGATTATCGACCACGGCGTTAATATTGAAAAATTCACCCCTTGCAGAGAAAAGGACAATCAATTTGCTATAAGTTCTCAATTAATTTCAAGAAAGCATATTGAAAAATCGATTGAAGCCTTTGCAAAATACTTAAATAAATATGACGACAGCGCAAAGCTTTATATAATGGGTGACGGCGATGAAAAGGAAAATTTGCGCAAACTTGCAAAAGACCTCGGCGCTGATAAAAATATTATTTTCACAGGCAAGCTAGGCCACAACGATCTTATTGAAATACTGAAAAAATCAATTGCTATGCTTGTTTATACTCAAAGTGATTTAAATATGGTGTCGATTGTGGAATCACTTTCACTTGCAACACCTGTAATAACAACATCCGTTCCCTACTGTTCATCATATATAGAAAGTGAACGTCTCGGTATAGTCGACGATAATTGGAATGAGGACGATTTAAGGCGGATTGCAACAAGTGATGAATATATAAATAACTGTATGAATTACAGAAAATACCTGCCGACAGAATATAAGGCAGAGCAGTTTTTAAATGTTAAAGGACTTATTTGATGAACACAAAGGACAAAATCTTAAAAATATTTGAGGGCAATCCTCTTTATGAAAATTTCAGACTCGGTTATTGGAGAATGAGAACAAGAAAATCGCAAAAAGAACTTGAAGAAAACGCAAAAAAACGAGCAAACGGCTTTGACGACCGCCAATTTTCAAGGCTTAAGGAATTTGAAAATAAATATAACGGCGAGCGTTGCTTTATAATTGCAACAGGTCCATCACTCACAATTGACGATCTTGAAAAATTAAAAGATGAATATACCTTTGGCGTTAATTCAATAATCAAGCTTTTTGACGAAACGGATTTTAGACCTGATTTTTACGGAATACAGGACAAATTTGTCTACGGTGCCATGCAGGACGTGATAAAAAGCACAAAATTTAAGACTGCCTTTTGTGCTGACATTATCGCAAAGGAATACGAGGTGCCGAGTGATTTTATACCTTTCCCTTACAACGGTGAATATCATCTTTATAATGGCAAGCCCGGCGAATACAATGCCAAATTCAGCGACAATGCTTATGAAATTGTTTATGACGGTTATTCAATAACATATTCGCTTATTGAAATTGCCGTATATATGGGCTTTAAGGAAATTTATCTTTTAGGCTGTGATTGCAGTTATCCTAAGGGTTCAAAAAGCCACGCGGTTGAAAGCGGCTTTGTTGACAAAAATGCTGCGTCAAACCCTATAAGAATGAGGGTCGGCTACAAATGCGCAAAAGACTATGCCGACAGTCATGGTATAAAAATATATAACGCCACACGTGGCGGTGAGCTTGAAACGTTTGAAAGAGTAGATTTAGATGAGGTTTTAGCAAAATGACAGAAACCGTAAAATACGATTTAGAAGCAATTACGAAAAAACATTATTCTTTTCCCTATCTTTGCTATTCGATCATAAAAAACAGAGGGTTTAGATACGTTTTTTATCTTAGAATGGCGGGTAAAAAAGGGAATTTTAAAACCGCTATTCATTTTTCTTCATTCAAAGCTTTCTCATAAAATGAATAATGAAATATCTTATAAAACAAAAATCGGCAAAGGCTTAACATTGGGCCATCCGTCATCAATAGTTGTCAACCCTGAGGCTGAATTAGGCGAGGATATTTCCATTTCTCACGGTGTTACAATAGGAATGGTAAAGTCGGGAAAAAGGCAGGGTGTTCCTACGCTCAAAAATCACATATACATAGGCGCAAATGCAAGTATTGTCGGTGGAATTACAATAGGCAATGATGTTTTAATTGCCGCCAACAGCTTTGTGGATTTCGATGTTCCGGATAATTCGCTTGTTATCGGAAATCCCGGTATTATAAAGCATAAAGAAAATGCCTGTACGAAAGATTATCACTAAAAATAAATCATTGAGGAAAAAGATATGAAAAAAATTGTTGCAATAGTACCTATGAAGCTTAATAATCAGAGATTGCCGCAGAAAAACACGAAAGCGTTTACCAACGGCAAGCCGCTTTGCTATTATATTCTTTCAACGCTGTTAAAAATAGAAAAAATTGACGAGGTATATGTATATTGCAGCAATGAAGAAATAAAAAAATACATACCAAGCGGTGTAAAATATCTTAAAAGAAGCGAAAGTTTAGACCAAAATACCACTAAAATGAACGAAGTTTTAAAGGCATTTGCAAAGGACGTGCCCGCCGACGTTTATGTTATGACGCACACTACGGCGCCGTTTATATCTAAGGAATCGATTGAAAAAGGGCTTGATGCAGTGCTCAGCGGTGAATACGATTCCTCCTTTGCGGCAAAGAAGCTTCAAGACTTCTTATGGAAAGACGGCAAGCCGTTTAACTATGAACTTGACAATATTCCGAGAACGCAGGATTTAGAGCCGCTTTATGAGGAAACAAGCGGATTTTACATTTACAATTCAAGCGTAATCACTTCCCTCAACAGACGTATCGGCGAAAAGCCGTATATAGTTGAAGTGAATGAAATTGAAGCGGTTGACATTGACGAAAAAGAGGACTTCCAAATTGCAGATGCAATTTACAACAGCCTTTATAAAATTGAGGAATAATTATGAAAGAAACTTTAAAAATTTTCAGAGATAAGCTAAACAACAACGAATTTGTATACGGTCCTTTTATGAAAACAAGTGACCCTATGTTTGTTGAAGCGGTCGGTCTTGCCGGCTTTGACTATGTTATACTTGATATGGAGCACGGACCTGTTACAATTGAAAATCAGCAAAACAATATTCGTGCGGCTGAGGCAAGAAATACTGTTCCTATTATAAGACTTAAAGACAGGGGCGAAAGCACAATCGGCAAAGCGCTTGACATAGGTGCTTACGGCATACAGGTGCCGCAAATTAACAATGCCGAAGAAGCGAAAAACGTAGTTAAATTTGCTAAGTTTTACCCTTACGGAATGAGGGGCGTTTGCAGATTCGTAAGAGCAGCTGACTATTCAAATTGCGACAGATACAAGTTTTTTGAAAGTTCAAAGGAGGTGCTCATCATTCTTCAGCTTGAAGGAATTAAAGCGATTGAAAACCTTGACGAAATACTCGACGTCGAGGGCGTTGATATCTTATTTATCGGCCCTTATGACCTTTCGCAGTCACTCGGCATTCCCGGTCAGGTTAATAACCCTGTTGTTGTAAACACTATGAAGGATATCGTTGAACGTGCAAAGGCAAAAGGCAAGGTAGTCGGCACATTTGTTGACACACCACAGAACTTGAAAATGTGGAAAGAAATCGGCGTTCAATATTTAAGTTACAGCGTTGACGTCGGCATTTTTATTGACGCATGTAAACAGCTTAGAAAATCTTTTTAATAATAGTGGAGAAATAATAACCGATGGCACCAAAATTAACATTTAAACTATCCCTGCGTGAATTGATTTTTGCGTTTTTTATAGTATTATTACCTTTCAGCTTATTTGCCGAATATCATACAAGTTGGAACGAAATAGCATACTGTGACGAGATACTATGTATTATCTGCATTATCTATACGCTTTACTTTTCTTTTAAAAAAGGAATTAAGGGTAATGACTTAACACTTTTAATCCTTTTAATTGTTTGCTCACTTATCACTTTCGTAGGTAATTTTGTAAGTAAACTTATAACTTCTCCCCTGCCGATAATAGTTGACTTTATCTGCCTTGTTAAAATATTTATCGTATTTATTGTTTACAAGCAGGTTGCCGAGTACGACAAGAAAAAAAGAATGATACAATATCTTGCTCCGTTATCAAAACTTTTTATTTCAATTTCGACTCTTTGCGGCTTTATTTCCTTGTTTTTTAATATCGGAATGACAGGTAAAGATGTAAGATACGGTATTAACGAGTACTTTTTTGTATTCAATAATAGCTCACGATACGGCTTAATTGTTGCCTGCTGTTTTCTTATATTGCATTTTAGCAATTCATCGCCAAAGGAAATGCTGGCATATAAAATTATGACGGCATTTGACATGCTGCTAACAACAAAAGGCGTTGTTTACATAATATTGGTTGTTTATATTGTATTATCCTTTATTTGGAGAAGAAAAAAGGAAACTAAATTTACAACAGGTAATACATTAATTCTTTCAATATGCATAATGATTGCATCGACACTGCAAATTAATACATATTTGCGTGACGAGGAATCGCCGAGAATGGTACTCCTGCGATACGGATTTAAAACAGCAAACAAATATCTGCCGTTTGGCTCCGGTTTTGCGACATACGGCTCTGATATGGCGGCAAGATATTATTCCGTTTTATATAAACAATACGGTTTTACTAAAAGATACGGTCTTAATCAAATCTATGGTGCCTTTCTTAACGACTGCTATCTCGGAATGGTATTTGGTGAATTTGGTTATATTGGTGCGATAATCTTCTTTATTATGGTAGGCTTTGTTTTCGTTCCGATTAACAAAATCACAATCAGTAAAGGAATAAAAATTCTTTCACTCAGTATATTTATAGCACTTATAATCAGCGCCATAGGCACAGCAATTATAAAATCAAGTATAGGCGTATTTGTTATGTGTGTTTTGGGTATGGTGTGCGGTTACGATACGGCATTTAAAAAAGCTGAAAATTCGGCAAAGAAAAGCATTGAAGAGGCTTGATAATAAAATATGGAAAAGCTGAAGAAATTAAAAACTAAATATTTTTCTCTCAGCGTTGCTGTTCGTGCGGCTGTTTGGTTTACATTTTGCAATTTGCTTCAAAAGGGCATTACAATGATATCAATGCCTATTTTTACAAGGCTTTTGACAACCGAGCAGTACGGCGAATTTACTGTTTATCAATCATGGTATTCAATTATTAATGTAATTGTCACCTTCAATTTATCAGGCAATTTAATACTAAACGGTATGTCAAAATACGAGAATCGGCGCAACGAATTTATTTCGTCAATTCAAACGCTTTCCTCTTGTATTACAATTTGTTTTTTTATTGCATATCTTATATTCCACAACTTTTTCAATCATATTTTTGGCCTTTCGACACTATTTATGGTTACAATGTTTGCACAAATGCTTTTTGAACCTGCATATCTTTTTTGGTCACAAAGGCAAAGATACGAATATAAATATAAAGGACTTGTTATTGTAACACTTATAACTTCCTCTCTCGGTCCTATAATCGGTGTAATTGCCGTATTATCAACGCAATACAAAGCTGAGGCAAGGGTTATTTCATTTGCAATAGTTCAAATTTGTGCAGGTCTTATTTTCTACATAATTCAAAGTATTAGGGGCAAAACCTTTTTTAATAAAGAATTTTGGCACTTTGCGCTTTCATTTAGTATTCCGCTAATTCCACACTATTTATCGCAAATAGTTCTCGGTCAGTCTGACAGAATTATGATTGACAAAATGATAGGTGCAAGTGAGGCGGCGATATACGGCGTATCATATAATTTAGCGGCAGTTATAACGCTTTTTGTAAATGCGATTAATAATTCTTTTGTGCCCACACTTTACGAAAGCCTTAAGAGTAAAAAATGTGAGAATATAAAAAAGGTTGCTGCATTTTTAGCAATATTTATGGCAGGACTTATATGTGTATTTATGCTTTTCGGGCCTGAAATATTGACTATATTCGTTGCACCCGAATATATTAAAGCTAAGTGGATATTTCCTCCTGTTGCAGCTTCAATGTTCTTTACATTCATTTATGTGTTTTACGTAAATGTTGAATTTTACTTTGAAAAAACAAATTATGTTATGTTCGTTTCTGTTTTAGGTGCAGTTGTAAATATTATTTTAAATTTAGTATTCATTAAAAAATACGGTTTTATCGCCGCAGGTTATACTACTGTATTTTCATATATAGTATTTTGCTTTGCACATTATTTATTATATAAATACATTGCAAAAAAGGAAAAAACAGGAAATGTTTACAACGATGGCATATTTATGATTTTAGGTATTGCAGTTTTAGCATTTATGCTTATTTGCATTCTCCTTTATAAATTCAACATAGTTCGATACATATTAATTGCCTTGATTGCGGTATTTGCTGTTATATTTAGAAAGAAGCTTCTTTACGCCTTCAAAAAAGCATTAAATAAATAACGAGGTATTAGCTATGCTGATGATGTTTAAAGATATACTTCGCACGCTGATTTTTACATTGGTACCGGGTCTGATATTTGCTTTTTTAGTTATGTCTGCCTTGCCAACGTTTAAAAAATTAGGCTTTAAAAATACAATTAAAGGCTTTTTTAAAAGTCTGAAAAACAAAAACCATCTGTTTTTGTTTTTACTGTTAATCTACTTTTTTATAGTTATATATAGAACTCTTTTTCAAAGAGATTTCAGCTACGATTCGCTTAGTGATGTTTTTGGCGGATGGAAAATTTTTAAAACACAATACACAGGGCTTGACTATCAGGTTATAGGCAATATTGCAATGTTTTTTCCGTTCGGATTACTTTGGGCTTTGACATTTGAAAGGGAAGAAAAATACGCCAAAACATTGCTTATAACCCTACTTTCATCTTTATGTTTTTCTGCTTTTATCGAAATAACTCAACTTATTTTTTCAAAAGGTACGTTTCAGTTTTCTGACATTGTTTATAACACGCTCGGCGGTGTACTCGGCGCATTAATTTTTATAATAATAAACCTAATAATTGAAAAAAAGAGAAGCTAGTAAACACTAGCTTCTCTTTTTTTGTTTATATCAATTCAATTGTAGATTTGAAATGTTTAATTTATTAAAGACCTGTATTTTCTGCAATATATTTTCTTGCCTTAACTGCATACTCAAACGGATTAGCCTTTGCAGGATCCTGCTCAGCCTCAACAACAACCCAGCCCTCGTAATCATTATCGGCAAGGATATCAAAAATAGGCTTGAAATCGACATCGCCGTCGCCCGGAACGGTGAACACGCCTGCTCTTACCGCATCAAGGAATGACATATGATTAGGAACAACCTGATTATTATAAACGTCCATTCTTACATCCTTAAGGTGAACGTGCTTAACACGATTTATATATTTTTTCAAAACAGGAACAGGGTCAATGCCGGCAAAGGTAAGATGACCTGAGTCAAAAAGAAGATAAACCAAATCAGGATCTGTCATATCCATTAATTTGTCAATTTCCTCAACTGTTTGAACGCCTGTACCCATATGGTGATGAACAGTAAAGAACATACCCTTGGATTTTGCATAAGCGCCCATTTCGTTAAAGCCTTTAGTAACAATCTCCCATTGCTCGTCAGTATAATAAGGCTTTTCATCAAGAATTGACTTATCAAGACAGCCTTGAATAGAGTTGCCCTGCTCAGAAGCGCCTATTACCTTAGCGCCAAGCTTATAAAGCATATCGCAATGAGCTTTGAAAGCCTCAATTGTTTCCTCATAAGGCTTAGAAGTAAGATACGAAGAAAACCAAGCGTTGCAAATTTGCAAGCCACGAATATCAAGATATTTTTTTAAAACATCAGGGTCTTTAGGATATTTGTTGCCTATTTCGGAGCCCTTGAAGCCTGCAAGTGCCATTTCACTTATGCACTGTTCAAACGTATTTTCAGCGCCCAAATCAGGCATATCGTCATTAGTCCAACCGATTGGAGCAATGGCAAGCTTTACTTTATCAGGATTAAGCATATTTATATTACCTTTCAAAATTAATAATCAAATGTTTCTTTAATGTGCTTTTGCATATCATCGTACGCCTTAGCAACTCTTTCGCTCTTTGAAACCTCGGCAACGCCAACTCTCCACCAAGACTCAAATCCCGGAGTCATAGTTTTAGGCAAAACCTTGATATCAAAAAGACAACTCTTAGTCTGCTTTTTAGCGTCCTTTAATGCCTCACGCAATTCGTCAGACGTACGAACAGTATAAGCCTTAGCGCCGTAGCCCTCTGCAATTTTGGCAAAATCAACGTCAATTTCGTCACCGTCGAGCATACCGGTTACAGGATTTCTCGCTCTGAAAACAGTACCAAAGGTGTCCGTACCTTGGTTGTTTTGGAGATTTTCAATACATCCCCAGCCCATATTATCAAAAAGGCAAACGTTGATTTTAAGATTTTCCTGCAAAGCAGTATAAAGTTCGCTGTGACCCATAATGAATGAACCGTCGCCACAGAAAGTGTAAACCTCACTTTCAGGCTTAGCAAGCTTAGCGCCGAGAGCACCGTTTACCTCATAACCCATATTTGAATAACCGTATTCCATATGATAAGTACCACGGTCCTTAGGTCTGAAAAGACGTTGCATATCGCCCGGAAGCGAGCCTGCCGAGCCAAGCGCAATAGCATCATTGTCCATAAATTCATTGATTATGCCGAGTGCAAGAGTTTGGTTAAGCCCGCCCTCAAGCTCTGTAGAATAATATTTATCAACGATTTTATCCCACTCTGCCTTAGCATTTTCAATTTCGTTTGTATATTCACTCTTATATCCCTCACAAGAGGAAATAAGAGCAGTGATTGCCTCTTTAGCGTCGGCAACAATAGCCTCGGCATCCATTTTATAAGCGTCAAACGGGCAAACGTTGATACCCAAAACCTTTCTTTCCTCATTAAAAAGCCACTTTGATGAGGTTGTGAAATCGGTAAAACGAGTGCCGACACCGATAACAAGGTCAGCATCACGACCGATAACATTAGCCGCTTTTCCGCCTGTAACGCCGATACCGCCGACATTAAGTGGATTATCCCATTTAATCAATCCCTTGCCTGCCTGAGTTTCGGCAATAGGGATATTATATTTCGTTGCAAATTCAAGAAGTTCATTTTCAGCACCGCTGTATCTTACACCGCCGCCGCAAACAATAATAGGCTTTTTAGCCTCTTTAATAAGCCTTGTTGCACGTTCAAGCTGAGCGGCAGATATAGGACGCCTGTCAAGATGCCATACTCTCTTTTGAAGGAAATGCTCAGGATAATCATAAGCCTCACCCTCAACATCCTGCGGCATAGCAAGGCAAACAGCGCCTGTATCGGCAGGGTCTGTAAGCACACGCATAGCGTTAATGCACGCTGTCATAAGCTGCTCAGGGCGAAGTATTCTGTCAAAATAATGGCAAACGCCCTTAAAAGCATCTGTTACCGTTCTGCCGTAGTTATCAAAAAATTCTGCCTGCTGCAAAACAGGGTCCGGCTGACGGCATGCAAAAGTGTCGCCGGGCAAAACGAGAAGCGGTATTCTGTTAGCAGTTGCACAGCCACAGGCAGTTACCATATTGGTAGCGCCCGGACCGATAGAAGATACGCAGGGAATAATTGCCTTTCTGTCCATCTGCTTTGCATAAGCAACAGCGGCAAGAGCCATATTCTGCTCATTTTTACCCTGATAAAATTTAAGATTATGACCGCCCTGCTCCAAAGCCTGACCAACACCGACAACACAGCCGTGGCCGAAAATGCCAAACATACCGCTGACAAACTTTGTTTCAACACCGTCACATTCGATATACTGATTGTCGAGGAACTTAACAAGCGCCTGCGACATAGTAAGTCTTACTCTTTTCATAGATTATGCCTCAATTTCAGAAAGTTTAACAGGTCTGTGCTCAGCAACCGAAAGCTTAGCGGCAAGACCCAAACGAAGAGCCTCAAGACCGTCATAAACAGTAGTCTTAGTCGGCTTATCATTAATCACGCAGTCAATAAACTCTGTCATCTCATCAGTAAACGACTGCATATATCTTTCAAGGAAGAAATATAACGGCTTATCGGTCATATTACCCGTTTCGTCAATAAATGAAACATTGGTAGGAGTGTCATTTGCGGCACTTGCCTGACCCTTACTGCCGAACACTTCAAGCCTTTGGTCATATCCGTAAGCAGCTTTACGGCAGTTATCAATAACGCCGATTGCACCGCTCTTAAACTTAAGAGCAACAAGAGCAGTATCAACATCGCCGGCTTCACCGATTGCCGGATCAACAGTAACTGCGGCATTGGCATAAACCTCTTCAACCTCACCGCCGATAAAGCGTGCCATATCGAAATCATGAACGGTCATATCAAGGAAAATACCGCCTGATACTTTAACGTAAGAGATTGGAGGCGGCTCCGGGTCACGTGAAGTGATTTTGATAGTCTGAAGTTCGCCTATTTTGCCCTTGTTTTCAAGATTTTTAATCTCTGCAAAGTTATGGTCATAGCGGCGGTTAAAACCGATTTGGAGCTTAACTCCTGCCTCGTCAACAGCTTCAATAACCTTTTTGATTTTAGCAACTGTTAAATCAACAGGCTTTTCGCAGAAAATATTTTTACCTGCCTTAGCCGCTTCAACAGCGATATCTGCGTGCGTATCAGTTGATGAGCAAATAAGTACCGCATTAATCTCAGGATTGTTTAAAATCTCGTGATAATCCTCATAATAATTAGGAATACCAAGTTCCTGTGCTACTTTCTTTGCGCCGTCAACATAAATATCCGAAATGGCAACAATTTCAGCCTGCGGAATATGGTATGTAATTGATTTTGCGTGTACCTGACCGATACGTCCCGCACCGATGATACCAACCTTAAGTTTTTCCATAAATTTACCTCGTAAAACTAAAAATTTTTTAAGAGTTTTCACTCTGCAACATTAAATATATCATATAATTTTGTATATTTCAACACTTATTATTCAACATAAGCTTATTTTTTTATTAAATATGTTTAATTTATACAAATGTTAAAAAGTTTGCCAAACTGTTGCAAAGAAAGACAGAAATATGTATAATAGTTTTATGTGCAACAGTATAAAGGAGTAATATAAATAATGACGTTTACATACACACCACACGGCGTTTGCTCAAGGCAAATCGTTATTGACATTGACGAAAATACAAACACTATTAATTCAGTCAGCTTTACAGGCGGCTGCAACGGTAATCTGCAAGGCATAGCTGCGCTTGTTAAAGGCAAAAAGCCTGAGGAAATCATCTCTGTTTTAAAAGGAATTGATTGCAATTTCAAAGGCACATCCTGCCCTGACCAGCTTGCAAGAGCGCTTGAAGAGGTTGAGGAACAATTATAATTAGGAGAAAAATTTATGTTTAGGCTTGAAAGTAAAATTTTACAACGTGAATTTGTTGTTCATGAGGGAACGCTTTACGCCTCGCAAATAAGAAACGTTTTATCAGGTCAGGATTTCGTTCCTGACGGAAACAGCGTTGAATTTTTATTCCATTTTACAGATGGAAGTGAATTTTCTTCAAAAGGGCTTAAGGTTGCCGACAGTAAGCAGGAAAATGGCAAGCTTTCATTCAAATTCGAGGAAACGCAAGGCATTACCGTAACTATGACATTTTGGCCCGGCGATGACGGAAGCACGCTGAAAAAGCAGATAAGCTTTGTCCAAACCGGAGATAAAACGATTGATTATATTCTTCTTGAGCATATTGGAATTACAAATTCAAAGGCTCATTTCAGCGTTCCGACCGACATTAAAGGTCCTGAACTTAACGGATATCTTTCCGCCCTCGGTCAACCGTTTTATATTGACACTCTTTTCTTCGGCTGTGAATTTCCCGGCACGCAAAACATTATACTTTACGGCATAGGTCAAGTTAAATATTATATCGGAAAGAAGATTAACGGAGAATACAAATGCCCGGTTACAGTAGTCGGCGGTGCAAAAAGCGACTTACTCGTTGACGTTCAAAAAGCATTTTACGACTATATTGAAAGCATTGCCGCACCGACAACCTTAAGGCTTCAATATAACAGCTGGTATGACTTTATGAAAGACATAACGGCAGACAATATTGAAAAGTCATTTTATGAAATTGAAAAGGGACTTTCTTCAAACGGCGTTGCTCCGCTTGACGCTTATGTTGTTGACGACGGCTGGGTTGATTATAAATCAGGCTTTTGGAGTTTTAACAAAAAGTTTCCTAACCAACTTTATGATATCACTCAGCTTACCGCTAATCTCGGCACTAAATTCGGCTTGTGGCTCGGTCCACGTGGCGGTTACGACAGGCCTGATTTATTTGCAAAGAAAATGGAAAAACGTGGTCTCGGAGCATATAATGCAGAGGCTAAGGACATTTGTGTAGCAGACAAAACATATATCAAAAACGTAACCGATTTCATTTTAAAATCGACTCAGGAATTTAATATTGATTATTGGAAATTTGACGGTTTTTGCCTTTCTCCTTGCAAAAATCCCAACCACAGCCATCCTGTCAGCGGGGAATATGATATGTATTTTGTGAGTGAAATGTGGCACTGCTGGATTGAGGTTTTCAAAAAGATAAGAGAGCTTAGAAAAAAACACAGCAAAGGCCTTTGGATTAATATGACCTGCTACGTGAATCCATCACCTTGGTGGCTTCAATATGTAAACAGCATTTGGCTTCAAAACAGTGCAGATATCGGTTTTGCCGATAATATTGAGCAACAGGCACAGGTGGATAAGGAAATTACATTCCGTGACGCAAGGTATTTTAATCTTCTCAACACACGTGCAATTCAAATGCCGCTAAAGCATATCTATAATCACGAGCCTATCTACGGTTCTTACGCCAAGGTAAACTACACCGACGAGGAATTTGAAAAGTATATTTATTTTGACGTTGCAAGAGGTCAGGCGCTCAATGAACTTCATTTAAGCTACAATATGATGAACAAATCAAAGTGGCGCACGCTTGCCAAGGCAATTGAATGGCAAAAGAACAACTATGACATTTTGCAAAACGCAATGTTCATCGGCGGAAACCCTGAGGAAAACAATATTTACGGTTACTTTAGCTGGAATGATAACGGCGACGGAATAATTGCGTTAAGAAATCCGACAGACGAGAAAACATCGCTTACACTTACGCTCAACAAGCTTATGGGTTGTCCTGAAAGCTTAAAGGATGTCAAGCGATACAATGTTTATAATCAATCAAACAAAGAAAGCTTTGACAGTTTTTCCTACGGCGACAAGATTGACTTGGCTCTTCAGCCGTTTGAAATTAAAATTTTCCAATTCGGCAGTGAGGATAAACGTTATCCTAATCGTGAGGCTGTTACGGATTTCACTGTTTCGTTTAACTACAAGGGTGAGGAAAATATTGAAATTGCCCATAATGACGACATTGACATTTCAATCGTTAAGGGATATGTAAACATAAAATGCGGAAGATGCCATCTTCGCTCAAACTCAATCGTAAGCGGCGGCGCTCACAAAATTACAGTTGTAAGAGAAAAAAGCAAAGCGCTTAAACTTTATATTGACAGAAATCTTGACGCTTCTGGCTATGATTCAAGAGCCAAGGCTAAAATCAACACAGTGATAGACAGCGACGCAGAAGATTTCAATGTGATTGAAAAAGCTACGCCTTACGACGAGATTATCACTCTCAAAAATATTCTCGCAGGCGTCGGCAAGAGGAAGTTATTTAAATGATTACAAAATGCAAAAAATGCGGCTGTGATGCACTGATTAAAAACGGCGAATGGTATGAGTGTCCCAAATGCGGCGCCATGATGTTTGATGTTAGCGATTTTATAGGAGAGAAAAGTCCTACAAAAATGCTTCAAATGCTTGACGAAGAAAACGTGACAATCAAGGAGCAATCACAGCAACCGGACGCTATAAACATCATTTTCAAGAAAAATAACGATGCTAAAAGCGTTGCAGACAGCAAAAAGCCTAAAAAGGAAAAGAACAAAAATAAAAAAAGCAAAAAGAATAATACCGCAAAAAATAACGAAGAAAAACAAAAGAAGTCAAAACTGAGAGAAGCAATTTCTTTTATGACTCCTATTGTTGTTGCGCTTATCATTGCCATATTCTTAAAAACCTGCATTTTTGCAAATATTGTTATCCCGACAGGCTCAATGCTCAACACTATTCAAGAGGGCGACAGAATAATTGCAAGCCGTTTGGCATATATCAATGACGAACCGCAAAGGTATGATATTATTATTTTCAAATATCCGGATGATGAAACACAGCTTTTTGCAAAGCGGATTATCGCTCTTCCGGGTGAAACTATCGAGATAAAGAACGGGATTGTCTATATTACAGACAGAAACGGTAACGAAAGCACAGCAAGAACAGATTTCATCACTAACTGTATTCCGACAGGCAATTTCGGCCCGTACACAGTACCGCTCGGCAGTTATTTTGTTATGGGAGATAACAGAAATGACAGTTGGGATTCAAGGTATTGGGATAACAAAACAGTTAAAAAAGAAAAAATCATAGGAAAAGTCAAATTCAGATATTTTCCAAATCCGGGCAAAATTGAATAATTATATAAGCACATTAACTACTGCCACGTAAATTTAAAAAGGGGTAAATTTATGGACAAGAATTTTTATGTACCGAAAAAGGAATGGATGACCTACTGCATAGGCGCTCTCGGTCAAGGTATGATTTATGCCATCATGAGCTCATACATTTCCGACTTTTACTTAAATGTACTTAAGGTAACTCCGATTTTCGTATTACTTCTTATGCTTTTAGCGAGAATTTGGGATGCTATCAATGACCCGATTATGGGCTACATAATGGACAGAGCAAATCCGAAAAAGGGTAAGATGAAGCCGTATATTCTTTATACGCCTATTCCGGTTGCAATATTAACGCTTTTGCTTTTCTATGCACCTAATTTAAGCGACAGTAAAAAAATGATTTATGCCGCAATTACATATATTGCTTGGGGTATGATTTATACGGCGTCCGATGTTCCGTTTTGGAGTCTGCCAAACGCATTAACGCCTAATGCAGACGAGCGTGGCTCTATAATTTCCAAAGCAAGAACGGCTAACGGAGTCGGCTCAGCTGTTCCTATGGCTATATTTATGATTTTGGGTTTCGTTCTTCCCAACTTCAATTTATCGGGAACGGAGCTTGAAAAAACAAAATATACGGTTATGGCGCTTGTAAGTTCAATTATAGGCAATCTTCTTTTCGTCAGTGTATATTTTAAAACTAAGGAAAGAGTCGTTATTCCAAACCCGCCTAAAAGGGATAAAAACGAGCCGTCGGCGCTCAAGCTTATACTAACCTGCAAGCCGTTAATGCTTACCGCACTTATGGGCATCTTAGCAGCGGCAAGATATATGTATCAGGCAGGCGCAGTTCACGTTGCAAGATATTCATTTTATATCGGAAAAGACTTAACGGGTTTAAGCACGGCAGAGGTTGAAAGTGCGCTTCAATCAAATATTTCTACGGTTTCAACCGTATTCAGCGTTGCCTCGGCAGTAGGAATGATGGGCACAATGCTCGCCGTCACTCCGCTTCTCAAAAAATTTGATTATAAGCAAATAATTATCGGCTCATCACTTATCGGTGCGGCAGGCAGTTTTGCAATGTGGTTTATAGGATATAATCATTTCTGGGCTTGCGTGCCTTGCCTAATTCTTTCTACTATTCCCTGCGGTGCAATCAACGTTTGTGTTTCCGCTATGATTGGTGACTGCCTTGATTATATGGAATGGAAAACGGGCAGAAGGCTTACGGGAATGGGCTCGGCAGTTTCCAGCTTTGTAAACAAATTCGGCAATGCAATAAGCACGTCGTTTATTATATTAATGTATATAATAGTAGACTTCGATATTTCAGCTATCAATTCAAACGTAACTGCCAATCCGCTTGAAATGGCACATTCGGTAAGGCAGGGAATGTTCAGCATAGTATCGCTTATTCCTGCTATTTCTCTTCTCGTTTGCATCATTCCTATGTTTTTCTACAACCTTACAGGCGATTTTAAAGACAAAATCGAAAGCGAACTTGCACAGCAAAGAGAAGCAAAAGGAATAACTATTTCAAAGTAAAAAGGTTAAAGGAGAAAAGATATGCCTTTTATCAATGTAATGACCAACAGTGAAATTAAAGACAAAAATGCACTCAAGAGTGAACTCGGAAATGCCATAACGGCTATCCCAGGCAAAAGCGAGGCTTGGCTCATGGTTAAGCTTGAGGATAAGGCGGATATGTATTTCAAGAGCAGTGACGAGCCATGCGCTATGTTTGAAATTGCAATTTTCGGCTCGGCAGACAAATCAGCTTATGAGGATTTGACAAAGCGTATCTGTTCACTCAGCGAAAAATATTTGTCGGTTAAAAGTGAGAGAACCTATGTTAAATATAACGAGATAGACAAATGGGGATACGATAATTTTAATTTTTAATATTGCTTAGACTTCGAGAAAGCAAGATAAATTTTGTTTTATACACGAAACGGTTTATCCGCTTTATTGAATACTAAAAAGGACTGCCGTAGCTACTCGGCAGTCCTTTTTTATGTTCACCGTCTGTTTGAATTATAAAAGGAGTTTAAGATAAGCATATTATTGCTCAAGGGTTTTGGGTTTAAATTGGGTAAAACATAATTAAACAGACAGGTAAAACCTATTAAATTATTTCAAAAGCGATTGTGCTTTTTCTTTTGAAAGATACTTAGTTACATAAGTATTGTTTTTAAATTTCACAAGGACAACATAGCCGTCCTTTTTGCAAAGCGAGTAAATTGACGATTGGTTAAATATTTCCTGCGCTTTTTGACTGTCGATAATTTTCTTACCGTTATAAGTTTTAAGCACATCTGCCTCTTTAAGCTCGCTGCCTTGATATTCATAATAGCTTTCAGGTGTTGCCGTATCACTTTCAAAGGTGGAAAGCGCAGTAAGCGACAACTCGCTTGAAAGCCTTGTTTCAAGAGCGGTAACGGTTACATACTCTATCTCACCGGACTTTGACAAATCGGTAAACGCCGTAAACTTATTAATAGATTTAAGATAATTAACGGTGTTAACCATATCGTCCCAAATATAATATGTGGCGTCATTCATATAATCTATATTATCATAATTTTGAACGCTGTCATCATACGAAAAATTGATTGCGCCCAAAGGAGCCTTGCCGCCGGTTAAAAGCTTTTTGTAACCTACTTTTTCAATATCTTTCAGTATTGCATCACGAAGTGCCGGAGTATTTTCAATCTTAGTTTTGGTGACGGCATCGTTTGAAACTACATATGCAACACCGAAATTAAGTGCATTTTTCACATTATTCTCATTTGCAAAATAAGCGAAGTAAGATTGGGATTCATCTTCAGAATTAAAGGTGCCGCTTGATTTTTCATCGGCTTTCTTTGATGACATTAAGAATTCAAGTTCTTTTTGATATTCGCTGCTTTGAGTTAATTCGATAATATCAAGTGAAACGTCACTGTTTGTGCAAGTGTATTCACGATTTACAGCCTTTCCGTTTTTGAGTAAATACTTTATTTTAACGGTAACATACGGCTCATTTCTTTTAGCAATTCTGTTTTTAAAAGAATATTTCTGTATTTTCTCAATTTTATCTATTGAGTCTTTTGTATTGAATTTACCGAGATATGCGCCCGAAGGCTCATACGTGCCGTAATAAAGCCGGTCAGTACCTGCCGAAAGTGAACCGTCATTAAAATGATTGGTTGACATAACACCCGAAGCGTCTATATATTCACTGTTTATTGTTGCATAGTCAATATCCTTAATATCGGGGCAATATGTTGAATAGCCGAAGCCGCCTGAAATACAAATAACACTTATAACCAAAACGGCAATTGATGACACGCCTACCGGAATTACAAGCTTAATTCCATGCCTGATTTTTCTGCGTGAAATCGACATAAATACGAAATAAGCAATAATGCCGCAAATTAAGCCGACAAAAATATCAAGCACACTTGACTGAATAACATCAAAATCAGACAATAACGGCATAAAGAACGTTGCAACAAGCACCGAAAATTCAAGGCTTACAAAAACCGTTACAAAAAGGTTTGAAGAATGAAGTGCTGTATTTTCAAGCTTACGTTTATTAAGAAGCTTATTAGAAATAAATATAAACAATACCGATAATACAAGCCAGATAAGAATAGGTAAAATATAATTCATTCCCGCTTTTTCAAATCCGACATTTCCGCTTGCATTATCATAATAAAAATCGTTAACTACTCCGCCATTGCTTGCAGTGCTTCTCAAACAATTGAAATACATATTATTGCGAACATTATTTGAACCGAGCGCCGTACCGAAAATAAGCGGATTAATCACCGAAAGCTTAGACCAAAGCGTATCTACCGTCACCGTCAAAGACGAACTTCCAAGCGGCATATAGTCAACCGTGGCGGTTTGTGAATATCCCCTAAGGAAATTTTGGAAAAGCCATTCTATCGAAACAATGTAAAGCATTGGTGACCAAATAAGACCGGCGCCGAAGAAAAGGCTTTCGGTCACAGTATAACAAGCCATCATTGCAATACTCATAAGCGAAAATCCTGCAAGCATATACGTAAAATGCTCTAAAAACAGGAAAAATCCTTGATGAATAATAAAATCTGCATGGCCTAAATATCTTATATTAACTATAATATCAATCATTAGCGGCACAGCCGACGTTAAAATCATTATAATAATCGACGAGAGCGCTCTGTTTTTAAAATATGTCTTTCTGTCAATTCCGCACGAGAAAAAGAAATTAACATTGCTTTTCCTCATAATCGGAAAGAATACGCAAAATGCAAAAAGCACACCGATTATTATCGCATATATTCCATAAAGCATATAGTTAGACGTCATATTGCCGAAAAGAGCGCAGGCAAGCTGTTTTCTTATTGAAGCTATATTTTCCGCTCTTAAGCTAAGCGAATAAGTGCCGGCAGATGAAATTGCTTTTACGGGAATAGCAATAAAATATATAACCGAGAACAAAAGTGAAACAATGCCCGGCGCAATCAATCTGACAAACGAACGCTTAAAATCATATCTTGCCGAATGCTTATCAACAGAAGATTTTGGAGATGTCATAATTCTTGTCCTCCATTTCATTCAAAAATACCTCTTCAAGAGAAAGATTAACGCTGTCCATGTGAACAGGACAAAGGCAAGCAAGCGCTCCGTTGTCAAAGCTTGACGGCACAATAATTGTTGCAAGTTTATTATCAATAGTAATACCCTTATTTTCAATCCCGTCAAAAATTGATTTATCAATATCCCTATCAAAAATAAGGCGATATTTAACATAAGCCGAGCTTGCATCATCAACAGAAACATTCATTGCAAGTTTTTTGCCATTAATGAGTGCAACATGGTCGCACAAATCGGCAATTTCCTGCAAATTGTGACTGCTCATAATCATAGAACAGCCTGTTTCAGCCATATATTCAATAAAAATTTTCTTGCAAAGATTTCTTTTAAGCGGGTCAATTCCGTCAAAAACCTCATCAAGAAGCATATATTTAGGCATTGTAGACATAGCCAAAACTACTTCAGCCTGCCTTTGCATACCCTTAGAAAAAGAGCCTATATTCTTTTTAGGGTCAAGACCCATAGCCTCCGTCATATTTTTAAACACTTTTGAATTAAAATTAGGAAAATAGCCTTTATAAATTTTTCCCATTTTTTGAAGGCTTGCACCCTTTACAAAGTAAACTTCATCGGGCACATAAAGAAGAGAGGAGCGCACTTTGCCGTTATCATAAACATTTTGCGAGTCAAAAAGCACCTCGCCGCTTTCCGGCTTAAGTATTCCTGCCGCAGTTTTTAAAAGTGTGGTTTTGCCTGCGCCGTTATAGCCGACAAGACCGTAAATCGACGACTCCTCAACTTTGAAGCTTATATCCTCAACGGCAACATAATTGCCGTATTTTTTAGTCACATTTTTAATTTCAATCATTGCTGTTATCCTCCGAGTATATTTCATCGATTAGAGAGACAACCTCATTCTTGCTGACGCCTTTAGCTTTGCAGGAGGACAAAACAAGCTTTGCATCCTCAAGTGCGGAAGCCTTGATTTTTGCATTTCCTATTGGGTTTTCACTTACAAACATTCCCCTGCCCTGAGCCGAATATGTAATTCCGTCATGCTCAAGCTCACCGAACGCACGTTTAATCGTATTAACATTAATATTAAGCTCATTTGATAAATTCCTTATCGACGGCAACTTATCGCCCGGCTTGTAAACACCTGTATTAATCAGCATTATTACCTGCTCTTTTATCTGCTCATATATCGGCACACGGGAATGATAATCTATAAAAAGCACGTTTGCCCCTCCTTTTTTTCATAATAGCTGCATCATACAACTGTGATATCTTGGATATCACAGTTGAACTATATCACAGTTTTCACCGCTTGTCAATAGAATTTTTCAAAAAAATCAAGCACATTGAGAAAAACTCAACGTGCTTAATAAAAATAAATATATAATTTTAAAATGTTCTTTCAATAACCGTGAATTTTGTGCAGATATCAACAAGCCTTTCACCGTCAATTTCATAATTCATAACGTCATCAAGAGTTTTTAAGGAAATGTCCTTGCTTGTATCAGTGCCTGTTAAGCCGAAAAACCACGTATTATCATTTTGCCTAAAAATGCAGTATTCGTAACCTTTCCATTCAAAGCCTAATTCGCACCCTCTGCCGATTACAGATTCAAATTCCTCTTTACTTTTAAAATCGCTGTTGTAATCATTATTCATTTTGCTCACTCCTGTAATTTTAAAATATTTAAATTCGGGGGCCTCTTCACCAAAGTAATTAATTTCATCACCCCACTTAGGCTTTACATTCTCCTGCCAACCGATAATATTATCATGCGGATTAGAATGGGTTTTTGAATTGCCATGATCGGTATATTGACGTTCTTTTGTAGCCCTACCGTCATGCCCTATTTTTGTTTCAACCCAATAGCCACCCTTTTTAGTTGAAATAAAAGTTCTTTTAATTTCTCCCGGTTTGCCTAAAAATCTTTCTGATTCTTTATCTTTCGGAGTCCAAGTCTGTTCAGGTTCGGGATTGCCGGAGCTTTGTCCGCTTGCAGAACCGCCGCCTTTTCTATATGTATTATCAACATAACCATAAAAGGTTTTGATATATAAACCGCTGTTCGATTTTTGCAAATTATTCGTTTTAGCATAATCAACTTCGATTATATCGCCCTTCATTTCGTCAAAGGGCTTGCCATAGCAAATAATTTTACTTGGTTTAATTCTGCTTAACATTTCATCGTAACCAAGCATAAAATGTGATTTTTGCTTTTTAACACCTATTGTTGAAACGGCAACTATACTGCCTTTTTCAATTCCGTCAAAGCAGAAATTAAAGCTTGTAAGGTCGCCCCAACGAACGGTGGGAATAACATTTATACCTTGTTCTTGCAAAAAAGCACCGACCCATCTGTTTTTGAATGTGGCAAAAAGTTGCAACGCAATCGGCATTTCGACAAACATACTGAAATCGGGTGTAAGCACCGCCTTAAACTTCCTAAGCACTTCTATTTTCTTCTCGGGATTGTTGTATATGCTTTCAAACTTATAATCGTCAAGAAAGAA